>Ga0307515_10000581_pt1 | contig 85733 bp, 91 predicted proteins | sample 17_EM_MG_FD_194513 | JGI IMG/M metagenome (GOLD analysis project Ga0307515, IMG submission 194513) | Populus trichocarpa ectomycorrhiza microbial communities from riparian zone in the Pacific Northwest, United States - 17_EM | ecosystem: Host-associated > Plants > Roots > Unclassified | place... | reverse complement strand
ACTCAGCTGGAGATGCCAGCTGAGTGCGCATGCATGCGTACAAGACATACTCCGAATACCGTATATATAAGAGCACGAATGTACCTGTACTTAAGAATATAAGCTTCTAGCAATCAGTATTTCAACACGTTCTATGTAGATCATGTTTCACTAAAAGTATGGACGATAGCCTACAGGAAGCCTCTCTACCTTTTAAATCAGCTCGGAACTAGAACACCGCGTCTCTTCAATTTCCTGCAGTTGCCCCGCTTCCAGAATCGTTTACCCATCCTTGTAGTCTCTATTCCAAAGCCCGGAAAACGCAACTCACATTGCGCTGGAAGCGAGAAGGTGCTTAAGGCGCTCATTGGGACGATTGTTATTGGTTATAATTGTTTGACACAACCAGTCGGTCCAGGATTGATGTTTAGATCTGAGGGAAGGTACGACTGCTCGGCGGCCCCTCTAATTTGCCATCCCCAAGCACACGAAAGCCCCGATTTACAGCCAGCCGGTTGTATACAACTAGAGGAGGTAGTGCTCCTGTGTCGAGACGATGATTTCGCCGTAATGGTTGTAAGGTGATAAAATTCCGATATCGCAATGCCTCCTCGACGAACTCGGGACCTTTTCGGGCTATCTCACCCTAAGACATTTACCGCGGTCACGAGTTGAAGATACTGTAATAAATATATAGAACTAAAGTTTGTAGAAGTAGTGAAGGTATGAATAATGCAGAATCGGATCAGCTCTGAGGGGAAGGGAACGTGGAGCAGAGAAGCGAGATTTCAAGACAGGTTCAGAATCGGAGCAGGGGCGTGTTACATTACCAGTGAACCCCAAGCGGCTCTTTCAAAGCTGTGTATCAGAAATTATTCATCTCTCGGCACAGTGCAAGCGTCTCATGACAGCTGATACCGGCGATAGATACGAGTCAGTTGGAAGGTTGTTCGAGGTAGGAACTCTCGTGTACCTGTTTGTCGAGATGATGGTTTTGTCATGCTAGAGCAAGGTTATGAAATCTTTATGTCTCTCGTATCGCTTGACAGACCGGAGACATCCAAATAGTGTTGTAGCTTCAGCCACGCTGCGCATATAAAGTTGGTAACTCTAACAATGAAGGGTGGAAGTTTGGATGACGCTCGATGGACGCGGATGGCGTCCATCTACAATATGATCACTAGGGACCAATCAGGACAATAATAAGTCCTGAAAGGTCGAAGGCTAACGCTACGATTCTAGATCTGCATATATGGTGAGAGACGAGATATTTGAAGGGACTTCCGGGTTCATAACGATACTATCATATCACTGCAAATATCATCTACTTCTGGCTCCAAATAATATGCTGAGGTACGTTTTCATTCATTAAAGTGGACAAATGACCTTCTTTGCTGGTGTGTCCGTCCTATTCTTTAAACAATAACGGAATGTAGCCCGGATTAACCCAGATTAACATGTAGAGAGGGAATTGCAGGGGTGAAGACTAATTCATCTCGAATTTAAGACGCAGGAATTCAATGGATTCGCTAACCAGACCTCACGTGAGGATCTTCTCTGGCTACTAGTGGTCCCTTCCACTGAAATTATTGGAAGAAACCCCAGAAATTGCCAATTTTCTATCGTATGTTTCTATCGTACGTCTCATGAACCTTGGATTCGAGGTGGTGGCGTGATAGCTTCACCAATAGTATTAACCGTTTGACTTCCTTTAGCGAGTGATTAGATGTGTTTACAACAGTAGGCAGCAAAAGGGAAGCTTTTTGAGGTGCGTTATGGCATAGATCAGATACAATTGTCATTGACTTAATACGTATCGAGGCTTTAGGGTCCTTGAGGGGGATGCGCCAGGTTACACTATTCCATATCGGATGTGGACCTCGTGGTCAACAATAGAGAGATTCAAACTAGCCCAGAGGATAAACAAAAAAGAAACCAAAAAGTATCCCTAGAGGGGATCGAACCCTCGACATCCGCATCTCGTATTTCATACAAGATTCCACAGAAGTGGAGTTCTCATATAAGAACGGCGCGCTAACCACTGCGCCATAGGGATTAGATATCTGCAGAAACGTTTTAGGCTTTATCTAGCCTCAGGTGCCAGGATAGTTCACAAAACCAATAGCAGTGCCCTGCACTAGCGCCAAAGCACGCGGGGAGCGTAACACAAATTAGCTTTGGACTCACGCAACGCGGGAACGGATGGCTGTTCTCCCGACTAAAATCTGTAATCATTCCACAATAAGCCCACCATCACCTCTAAAAGAATTCCTCAAGAACGCACCTCCTCCTGCTCATTACGTTTCCTGTTTCTGTATATCCGGGTTTATATTCCAATACTCCGCCCTCTCACTGCCTGGCTTGCTTCGCGAACCATCACCGCTTACGATGGGTCTTCCAACTATCTCCCTAGCTGAGCTCGAACAGAACGCCTCCTCAAAGTCATGCTATGTCACCATTGGGAGTAAGGTCTATGACGTGACGTCTTTCATATCAGATCATCCTGGTGGCGGGGATTTGATTCTCGAGTTCGTGGCCAATTCCCCCCTTTTCGATGTTTATGTGGGTTGTTAACGGCACTGAAGGTATGCAGGAAAAGATGTCACCGCGGTTCTCAAGGACGAAGTTTCTCACACCCACAGCGATGCCGCGTACGAGATCCTCGATGATTGCCACATTGGCTTCCTGCCTCAAGGCCACATTCCTGTGTCGGTAGGGGGGTTACTTCCACCTTCGCCTCCGGGGTCGCCGAGTAACCTAAGCATAAAAGAAGTGAAGTGCGAAGAGGATCTCAGCGTCCCTACCGATCTTGTCAACGACTACAAGGTGCACCGGTTCTTAGATCTCAACCGGCCGCTGTTTATGCAGGTGTGGAATGGAGGTTTTTCGAAGAAGTTCTACTTGGAGCAGGTACACAAGCCTCGCCATTACAAGGGTGGAGAGAGCGCACCGCTGTTCGGAAACTTTCTGGAACCGCTCAGTTGCACTCCTTGGTACGCTATACCGATTATATGGTTGCCTTGTGTTGGATATGGACTTTGGGAGGCAAACAAAGGGTTGTCGAGTCCTGTTATCACAGGACTGTTCTGGGTGTTTGGCGTCATCATTTGGACCCTGTTGGAGTATACCTTGCACAGGTGTCTGTTTCACGTTGATGAGTAAGAACCATCTGTTTTACAGCGCGAGAGGAAGAGGATAATTGACGTGGATTAGGAAAATGCCGGATAATAGAGTCTTCATAACGGCTCACTTCCTCATTCACGGCATTCACCATTACCTTCCTATGGATAGGCTTCGGCTTGTTATGCCGCCAACATTGTTCGTGGCTCTTGCCACTCCGTTTTGGAAATTAGCGCACACCATCTTCTGGAAGAATTGGTACATGGGTACTGCCGTGTATTGTGGTGGTATCTTTGGATATATATGCTACGACTTGACACACTACTTCTTGCATCACAAAAGGTACGAGCCGAGATCTTAGATTTGCGGAGTCACATGCTAATTGACTTACAGCCTTCCTCCATATTACAAGGAACTCAAGAAATACCACCTGCAGCATCACTTTGCGGATTTCCAGAAGGGCTTTGGTGTGACCAGCAGGTTCTGGGATAAGGTATTTGGCACGGAGCTAATTTACACTGGCAGCACGGCAAAGAAAGCACAATAAAATTACGGGGTTGCTTGTTCTGCTGGCATCAGGGTTTAGTAATGGATTAAGCTAGTTTGTCGCTTTGTCGCTTGCAACTCTTGCGGTATGTACGGAGACAAAAAGAAGAGAATCAGGTTTTCAGTTGCTCTTTCAGATGTTCGTTCTTATCATGCCCTGTTATGTATATAGGATCATTGATTTCTGAGTGTACATTTTTTATGTCTCATGGAGTATTATATATGGGTCTGCCTGTCCAAGCTATAGTAATGTTTAATCGTGTGTATTTTCTACGTGTATAGTAGAATCCGAGGGAAAGATGGTGAATTCGGTGAATATCAAGCCTCGGAATTTCATGTGGTATAAAGCCTTGATAGAATATGCAGCCATCAGGGAAGCAGGAGCGGGTGCATATTGCAATATGTAATAGAGAACCCGGTTTTGCATTTGCAGGAGTGGTTGCGACGTTTCCCAGTATTACCATATTGTTTTCACTCAACGAATACTAAGTTTTTGATACCCCAAACACTAATTTTCGCCCATTCAACAACGGTGCAAAGAAAGATCCTAAGATGATCTAGTACCCAAAAACTCCATAATAAGTTCCCCTTCCTTGCATTTAACTCCATACCAGATAGTAACCCCACCCAAACGCCATAAAGATACAACCAAGAGATTAATAAGTCAAATTTTCGTTCAATCCGCCATCAATAGCCCCTCTAAAATCTCCCCAACCTCACCCCACTCCAACCTCCCCTTCTCCTCCACAGCCCGCCAAAATTTGCTGGTCGCCTCTCGGTGCAAACTCATCCATACACCTTCCCTCGTAACCATCCTGACCTCTCCGCCCTCCCCAGCTCCCAAGAACCCCTCGCGCTTAACCACACCCTCAACCCATTCTCTCCCCCTCGCTACCTTCCTCGCTAGCTCATCCAAACGCACTACCGTCCTCCCCCGTAATTCAGCAACAACAGCTTGCACCGCCTCCGTCTCAGCAGCTTTCTTTGCGCGCTCTTCCTCAAGCCGGGTAGCACGCCCTGCCTCGCGGCGAGACGCGATATCTTCTTCGAGAAGGGCCCGTCGTCGAGCATTCTCAAAGGCTCGCTCAGCCTCTTCTTCAAGCAGAGTCGCTTCGGCTTGGGAACGTGCTTCTGCTTGAGAGCGCAGGAATTCGTGGTAGGCTCGTCGTTGGTCGCGGCGGGCGAGGGAACGCATCTTCTTTGGGCCGATGTGGCGCGTTTGGGGTGTGCGTATTGGGGGTGCGGGGATGGCATCGGGGACGACGGCGGTGGCGGCGGGAGGGGGCTCGTGGAGAGGTGCGGCTTCAGTTTCGTCGCCGGATTCGGGCTCTGACTCCGAATCGATGGGGTCGGCGGGGGGGTCGGTGGTGGCTACATCTTCTGCGTCTGAGGTTTGCGGAGGCTCTTCTTCCGGAGGCTCTGGTGGGGGCGTGCGTCGGTGGGTGTCGAGACGGTCAAGGACGTAGAGGAATCCAGCTGCGATCAGGAGTAGCGGCGAGAACAGGAGGAGGTTGTAGATAAATGGTGACATTGTGTAGGTGGTGTGTGTGGTGTAGTGTAGAGTAGTTCAAAGCTACGGGCTACTGCAGGATGACGGAGGTGGAACGTTGACGTTTGAAACAATCTCAATGCTTTGTGCGCGCTAGGTATCTTATCCATCTGATCTGCCCCACCAACCCCACACCATCATCTCACCCGCTGTGTCCACTAGCAATCTACACCTAAAGATGGACAAACGCCTGGCAAGCTCTTCTCCCCGCACATTCCCACCAATGGCGCCCGCTAACATTCTTCCCCCAGCTTTCCCGCGAAGACGAAGCAGCGACAGAAGTGCAAGTGACGCGGGCCGACCAAGCCAAAATCAATCGTTTCTCGACATTGCACCAGAAGCAAAACTCACTACAAACTGAACTGGAATCGAAACACGTTCCTCCTTCCCCTCACTCTCCTCCCGTATCGCCTCCCAGCTAACGTCGGTACAGCAAGAGAAAGAGTACCTCACGGACGTGACCTCCGAGCTCGAACTCGCGGACGAGGACGAGTTGGTTCCGTACAAGATCGGCGACTGTTTTCTGCACCTGCCGCTAGAGCAGGTGCAGGAACTACTGGAAAAGAGTACGGAGAAGATCGACGAAGAGATTGCAGAGATTGAGAAGAGGATTGATGAGAATCGACAGGTTTTGGATGGGTTGAAGGTAGAACTATACGCAAAGTTTGGGAAGGCGATCAATTTGGATGTGTAAGGGGTTGGAGGAGAGTTGATACCATGAATTGGAGCGGCTAGTGGGGCGAGTGATTGGGCGTGAGGGGCTATAGGATTGAGGGTAGACGGATATATCACGCCCGCTCATGCTCATATCATACCAATGCTGCTCTGATCGTTCGAATTAAATCTAACCGTCCCGTAACGGGGTCTGAACTAAGTTCAAACTGGTTACTAGAAACTCGGAATTACCTGCTCTCGAATAGGACAGAGAAGCATCTTGTAAAAATCCCGATGGTGGAATCTTCTGCAGATTTCTTCGACATTCTAGCTATTCAGTAGATATGTAAGCAAAAGAGGGGACACACTAGAACTGGAAAACGTCACCTCCAAGTCTTCACCAGCCGAAGAATAACGCCTATCACCACAAACTCACCAATCGAAGAATAACGCCTATCACCGTAAACAGTATGTCCGAATTCCGGATTATAAATACAATGTGGCTGCCCTGCATTTAATTCCAATTCAGCCAGGACTCCATCTCCCTTCCTCCACTCACCCAGGTTAATCTAACATAAGAACTATCCACGCAATGGCTCCCAAGATCTTTGCGTACACCAACCCTTCCTTAATTGATAACGCAGATTCTAACAAGCTCGCAGAACCGGCACAACCGGCTACATCGGCGGCACAGCGCTCGACACCATCATATCCGCACATCCCGAGTACTCTATCACCGCCCTGGTACGCAACGACGAAAAGGCCGCACGTCTCAAGGCCGCATACCCATCAGTCAATACCGTAATCGGCGACCTTGATTCCACCGATGTGATCGCCTCTGCCGTCAAAGACGCCGACATTGTCCTCCGTACCAATCCCCCCACCTTTCACCCCGCCAGCTTCCTACTAACAACTCTATAGACTTCGCAGACTGTGACCACGTCCCCTCGGCGAAGACCATCGTCTCGGCCCTCGCCAGCTCCGAAACCCCCAAATTCCTCATCCATACTTCGGGCTCAGCAATCCTCGCAGACGTTACCAAGCCCGAGCTCTTCGGCGCGGAAATTACCCCGGAGCTCAAATACAATGACGTCACCACGCTGTCAACCGTCACCTCGTTCCCAATCGAGGGACATCCCCACCGCGACGTCGACACTATCGTCCTAGGTGCCAGCGGGGAAAACAACGTAAACGTCGCCATCGTCTGCCCACCGTGTATCTACGGTACTGGCGCGGGCACGGGGAATACCAGTAGTATGCAAGTCCCGTGGCTAGTGCAGAATACGCTGAAGCGCGGAAAAACGTTCACTGTCCAGGGCGGAAAGAATACGTGGAATAATGTGCATGTGCAGGATCTGGCGGCGCTGTATCTACTGCTCACCGAGGCGGCTGCCAATGGTGGTGCCGGCGCAGATTGGAATGAGAACGGATACTACTTCTGCGAGAACGGAGAGCATGTGTGGGGTGATCTCTCGCGGGCGATTGCGCAGAAGGCGAAGGCGAAGGGGTATTTGAAGACGGATGAGGTGGATGATCTGAGTAATGAGGAAGTTACGAAATTGCATCCGTTTGGTCATGTGCTTTGGGGGACTAATAGTAAAGGTAAGGCGGAGAGGGCGAGGAAGTTGGGGTGGACTCCGAAGCACGAACCATTGTTGGATACGTTGGATTCACTTATTGAGAAGGAGGCGAAGGCTTTAGGGTTGTAGGTATCAGCAGAATAGTTTGAGCTACACAAGGCAATCGAAGCTCAGTGTTCATACATGACTGGGGGGTATCATCTTACCTCCCGCCGCGCTCAAGTAACTAAGGTGATTAAAAATTACCGCAAATATATATCCCCGAACGCCATTTACACCCGCTTTCAAATCACTCTCCCCTCCTCCCCACCCGAATCCCGCTCCCATCTTTGCCATCCTTCACCACAACCTCCTTCTTTGGCCAATCTCTCGCCACATCAATCCCACTTCTTGGGTACCAAAACTCCAGCACCCACCACAGTAGATAATCAACTACAGCGCAGATCACAAACAATTTTCCCGCCCACACGCCACACCCATAGTACCTTTTAAGTCGATCCATAAGGCTCACCATCTCCCCGCGACAGATGCCATCATACACCCTCTCCGTGCGCATCGCCACATTGGTCCAGGAGTACATCTTCTGCACACGCTTATGAAATTTCTCGGTCTTGACGTTTCCGTGGCGAAGTTCGGCGATGGCACGGCAGGTAGCAGTGACGATATCGTCTTCTTCCGGCCGCGCAAACACCGTCATCCACGAGGGGAGGACCTCGGGGATCCCGCCGACCTCCGTGCATACCACATACAGCCCGCAACTAGCCGCTTCCACGAGCACGGTCCCGAACGCCTCCGTGAGTGACGGGTGCAAGTAGATGTGGCCGCGCACCATGACATCGCGCACCTCCTCGTGGCGGATGGGGCCGATCATTTCCACACGATCTTGCAGCATGTGTTTCTCGATCATCTGCTGGAGGTCGATTGCTTTTGGCCCCGACCCCGCGATCAGGAAGTGCACGGTTGGGTGGATCTCGCAGATGCGCGGGATTGCGGCGACGAGGAGGTCGGTGCCCTTGTTGTAGAAGAGACGGGAGATGACAACGATCGTGATGTAGTCTTTTGAGGCTGCGGTCGGGTCCGGTTTGAAGTTCTCAGCTACTACGGCATTGGGGATTACGGAGACAGAGGCGGGGTCGAGAGAGGCGCGAAGGACGGTATTTTCTTTGCTATTTCCTAGGTATTAGTTACGTCGGCACAGGGACAGGAGGCAGTGGTGGGGATACCAGGTGTGCGAAACGCAGATGACATGATCCACGTCGCTCAGGGTAAACTTCAACAGCTTGTTTGTGAGAATACTCGCCGCATCTGCGAAGCCGAAAAGACTATGATCCGTAAAACACGTCCTCAATCCCATGGTGCGAGCGTGCAAGATGGCCTCGTGGCACATGCTGCTCAGCGACGCATGTCCGTGCACAATCTGGATCTTCTCGCGCAGCACGATCTGGCGGAATATGGGGAAGAAGGAGAATACGGTTGGCATGGTGGATTCGCGGTAGATGACGAAGAAGGGGACGTAGTATACCTTGAGCCCGTTGGTAAGGTAGCGCACCCCCGAGCGCGTGTCATATTGGTGTGTTATGATTATCACTTTATGGCCACGGTCTGAGAGCTTCGACGCCAGCTGGTAGATGTGCGATTCTACTCCGCCTGTTGAGGGGGATTAGCGGTGAAAGGTGGAGAGAAACGAGGGGAGGGGGGTGACGTACTCACCCGGTTGCGGGTAGAAGAAGTCGCTGACCATTCTGTTAGAGATGAGGTTAGGCGCAGATCTATAGGCAAGGGCGGGGGGGAGGTCTACGCAATGTTGTAAGGCATTGTTGGCCGTGATCGTCGTCGTTGTGGTGATGATTGTCAGGTCATTCGACACGGTTAAAGCTAAGTTGAAGTTGCAGTTGAATGGACGGAACATCCCGAAGTGGTCATAGCGTCGTGACAGGGGTTCTGGGAGTGGAACGTCAGATTTTGTTTTCCGCGACCCATCATCAAGTCACCGGAGACGACATGTCAGCCCAATTCTTCACCCGATACGTCCCCCCTACCGCTACAAACATCACCAAAAACCCGGTCACGCAAACAGAACTCGTTGAGCGGATACAGAAACGGAAGAGAAGCCAGGAAGAAGAAGATGCTACGGAATCGCCAAAGAAGGATGGGGACAAGAAGCGCAAGAAGAAGCGGAAGGAGGAAGGGGGAGAAGATGTGCCGGTAGGTGAGGAGAAGGAGAAAAAGAAGGAGAGTAAGGAGGAGAAGGAGAAGAAGGAGAATAAGAAAGACAAGAAGGGGAGCAAAAAAGATAAGAATGTGGGAATGCCGGTGGAAGTTGAGAGGGCACCGGAAGTTGAGACGACTCCGAAGAAGGAGAAGAAGAAAGACAAAAAGGCAGCAGTGGTGGAGGTTGAGACTGTGCCGCAGGCGGAGACAACTCCAAAAAAAGAGAAGAAAGAGAAAAAGAAAGACAAGAAGGCGACAGCGCCGGAGGTGAAGACGACCCCGAAGAAAGAGAAGAAGCACAAGAAACGGAAGCACGTTGAAGAATCACCGGTAGATTCCGCAGAAGCACCTGCAATCGACGAACCGGTGTCTCCAAAGAACGAAGGAAAGAAGGACGCAGACCCAATACCCACAAAACCTGCCTTAGACGTCACCTCGGGACACTCCCTCATCCTCGAAAAAGTGCGTCGATCCCTCGCTCTAGCAAGTACCAAATCTACCGTCACCACAACTGCACCCCCGGAACCTGCAATCGAAGAAGCCCCTGCAATCGAAGCCACCGGTCTCGAGCCCCTGCCCCAACCGGAGCCAACAAAGCCATCAAAACCCATATCCGTGCTATCCTCCCTGCCACCCTGGCTCAAGGAACCAACCAGTGTTTCGCCCACTACCAAGATCCCATTCCCCTCCATCTCCGGCTTGTCGCCGAAGCTCCAGTCGCGCCTGGCCGCCCTTAACCTTGCCGAGGCATTTGCGGTTCAGACCGCCGTGCTGCCGCTGCTGTTGGGGCAGGGGGGAGATCTCTGTATTTCTGCTGCTACAGGCTCGGGAAAGACACTCGCCTACTTGTTACCCATTATCCAATCGTTGTCTTCGCGGGTGGTAACACGGCTCCGCGCCATCATTGTCGTTCCGACTAGAGAGTTGGTGCAGCAGGTCTACTCGACGGCAACATCACTTACCTCCGGAACCGGGTTGAAGATAGGAACCGCCATAGGATCGCGTTCGCTCGCGGCTGAACAGGAACTACTTGTGGCAAGCGAGGACGGGGAGGTATCGAGTAAGATCGATATTCTAGTCACTACGCCCGGAAGACTCGTTGAGCATGTTCGCGCAACCCCTGGGTTCGATCTCACCTGGGTGAAGTGGCTGGTGATTGACGAGGCGGATCGTCTGCTGGCGCAGAGTTTCCAGGAGTGGGTGGACATCGTGATTATTGGACTCGAAGAGGCAGCGACGAAACATATTCTCGAGCACATTGCCGGGGTGGACCTTGGAGACTTGGGTCTACGACCGCAGAGACGCGAGGGGGAGATTGTGAGGAAGGTCGTTTTGTCGGCCACTATGACGCGCGATGTTGGAAAGCTTGCGGGATTGAGACTGCGGAAACCAAAGTTGGTGGTTGTCGAAGACCCGCCATTGCCGGACGAGGATGTCGAAATGGGTGATGGGCTGGACGAGGAGCTGGAGCAGTTCTCCGTGCCCGCAGGATTGCGCGAGCATGTTACACCGGTTGAAAACATCGAATACAAACCGCTGTATCTTATGTACCTCCTGCGTCTCCAGGAAATCAAAACCGGCGCATTGATATTCGTGAAGAGTAATGAAGGAGCAGCACGACTAGCGAAGCTCTTGGAAACGGTTGGAGAAGCCTCCTTGACTTCTTCCTCACTTACCGTCGGGCTTGTCACCGGCGAGATGGAGAAAAAGCGGCGAGAGAAGGTATTGAAGCGGTTTTCAAAGGGCAAAGTTGACTTGCACGTCTCTCCCTCTCCCATAATAACTCCCTACTAACAAACTTCCAGGCTAGTATGCTCTGACCTCATCTCCCGTGGCCTCGACCTCCCCAACATCCGCCACATTATCAACTACGATATCCCCACCAGTACCAGGGCATATGTACACCGTGTCGGCCGGACAGCGCGAGCAGGGAATGAGGGAGATGCATGGACATTACTGGGGAATAACGAGGCGAGGTGGTTCTGGAGGAACATTGGAAAAGCGATTAGAAGGGCTATGGCGGTGAGGAAGATGCTTGTTGTTTTGGAGGGTGAAGGAGTTGGGTTGAGGGGAGCTTATGAGGGTGTGCTTTATGGTAAAGAGTAAAACGAGAAGGAGGGGGGGGGTGTACTATATGAAAAAAATTGGGGTTTCCAACGATCGCCCTAAGTAGGATTTGATTATATAACCGTTAGTACAGTTTTGTCCATCTTTTGATCGTACCCAAATAGTATCCAAACGGTTTTGCTACGGTTATATAAGGACAACTTACTTAGGACTGTCGTTAAAACCTCCCTTTTTACATATTATATTTGTATATACAACTCTGGATACCTATCCAACTAGGACTTTTATTGCTTTGGACAATGAAAGCACTCATTCTCCTTCGACACAACCAGCTCGTTCCGAGGATTTTAAAACCAGTCTATGGAACTTGGATACTTAATTAAACAGTATTATCAAGTTGTGGGTATCGTAGATCCTCTAGTATGGTGCGGTGGTAGCTTTCGTACGGTATGAATCCCCTCCTTGACTGTCGCAGGTGAACTCCAGACATCATCCAGAAACACGGCATGCCACTCGAAGCGTTGAAAGTAACTCTCTCCAGAGTGGCCTATCAGTTTCGAGGCTGCACTGTACAGGTGCATATATCTTTTGCTTTCTTTCACACCACTCCTGAAATTTATAAGAGAGAGGGGGGATGAGGAGGAAGCGGTTTTTTTGAATAACCCTCCGCTCAACAAGCTAGGAGATATCGATACAAGTTAGAGTATAATCGCTTTGTAAAGCCTAATCTGGGTCCTGTGCAAGTGACGATAGTAGGGTATAAAAGAGGTTTGTTATCTCTATAAATTTTCCGCACCTAACAAGACCCAAACAAAGAGACTCATGAATTTGCAGTATCGGTGTCTATCTATCTCTCTACAGGTATGTACAAGATGGAAATGACAACCACCAGAAGGCCAAATTTAGCACAGATCCGCCGAAACAACGTTGGTACATGTTCCCTACCAATATCCAGCTCTCCAATTTGAACTGACCAAACTTCCACCCATGCATTTTCCACGACTCTAGATGTAAACCACAACTGCATCAAGGATATTGATATGAAGAAACAAAATAGACACGAAACAAGAATGGACATATGGTTCAAAGAAGGGGGAGGGGAACCAATTATGAACAAACAAAAACTTGATCAAAAATTCCACATTTACACGTTTCGAAGCAAAATGTGACCTTAACCTGGGCACCTAGCAGAAGACTGTGCTAAGATAGTAACTCAGAAGAGCAATACGTTAGCTTTGTATGCTTCCACCTGACGGTAGGTGTTATTTCTCTCCATGATACAGGCAGTGACATGAGGCAGGATGGAAAGCCGAATGAGGTCGCTATGAAGCTCGTGCCAGATCGAAGTAGTGGTTTTGGCTGCGACATCCAAACCTAATGTATCTCCCGTAACTTCTTTCATGACAGAGGCAACGAAAGGTTCACCGAGACGCGGAAAACGGAAATAGAGACTAGAGTCTTTTCTCGCAGTGTCCAGAACGATTCTCGCAGCATGTTGTGAGACTTGGATGAATTGCTTCTGTGTCTGCCCGATATGACTTTTATCATGTGGACGACTCATCAAAGGGTGAATAGCATCAATGAAGAGACTGGCTCGTTTGCTGGCAGCCTCTTGGATAGTGTCGAACAGCTGGTTTTCGTAGTCACGGCTGTCTGCCACTTAAAGTTAGAACTTATGTCAGATGAAATTCAGGGCCGATTGGAGAGGTACCTTTGGCAACATCGACAGCTTCACGAAGCGCATTATCTTCTCTCATCGTAGACGAGGTCTTAATCAATTCAACAACTATGTCCAAGAAATGTGGGTTCATAATTTCATCGACCATCCATCTTGCCGCAAGTCCAACTACAATGAGATACTTTGTCTGACTTTTAGTCATCAGGTAGTGCTCGTTGTTAGGATCCTCGCAAATCTGAGAGACACCCGCCTGGAGGTTTCGGGGAAGACGTTCTCCGGTAGGAAACTTGTAAAATCGCTTTCCCCAGCAGCAAAGCATACGAAACAGCATACCCAATTCTTTCTCGAAGAACAGATCCCCTGCTGGATCTGCCTCGTTAAAGGGATGAAGACCTTGCTGTCGGATTTGGCGTCTAAGACTAGCTATCTCGGCTTCGCGAATTGTAATGTTTCTCATGGCGAGATTGCAAGCATATTGCAACTTATTCTCGCTCTGGAGCAATAGGTTTTCCAGGTGCTGGACCTTTCCTTTCAGATTCTCATTGTGAAGACGAAAGGTGTTTGGATGGCACCCAGGGCTCGAAGCAACATGGTTCAATGGACTTAGACTAGCGGGAACTAAGCGGGGACTGGCATATGAGGCCCCCACATGAAATTGAGAGTATGGAGTCATGGGTAAGTTCGAATTATCTTGGGCACGGGTATTCGCGAGCGATCCAAAGTCTTTGCCATGACCTGAGACGACCTTCCCATTATGGGCACCGTTGTTTAAACTTGGCCAAACAGGGAGTTTATTATCGGGCCTGACTTTTGAGAATCCGCTTCCATCCGCTGCTGGTATATAAGGATCAATCTGACCAAATGCTTTAACAGAACTGTTCCCAAAAGCCTTGAGGTTACTGATACGGCCTGATTGCATATTTGCTCTGATCACTCTGTTGCTTTGAGGGCTGCTTTCATTGGAGGAACCGGTACCAGTATCAGAAAGGTTAGGTTCACGTAATCCGTTTGTGCTGATAGCTGTCGGAGTGGTAGGTTCGCCAGAAAGGTCAGTGCCATCAGAAGAGGTTTCTGAAAGTCCGGGCTCCCACGATTCACCCGTGCTTCCAAAGGCTGTTGCAGTTGAGAAACTAACGGCTTTCTTTCTATCCAGAGCTCCCTGCTTGGATGATGATTCGTGGAGATGGCGTCGAGCAGCTTCTAGAATATCTCCGGACATAATATCGTCGCAATCAACTCCAAAGTTTTGTAGCTGTAATTGAAGATCTTCTTGAGTCGGAGTAAGAGATCGGTGATGGTGATGATGATGGATGCCGTTATGGCTAGCCACGGGGGTCTGGTTAAAGAGCTGCCGGACCATTCCATTGGCATTCACAGCAAGCTGCTGGTCGGTGACTCCGGGAGACCCGGAAGCTTGGTTGCCGTTGCTACTGAGCGGTGCCAGCATATGTGCAAAGACGGGATCTGACATCATGTCTGCACCCCGTTGGCCAGCTGCAGCAGAATCCATTTCCGCTGTATTCGTTTGATACATTAGCGGTATTCCGAATGTTTGTGTAAACACGAAGCAACAACAAACGACGAAAAACGAATAGCTTACAATTCTTAGGGAATCGGCCGGGTTTAGCTCTCAGGCCGCCGCCGCCGCCGACAGTTCCAAATCCGTTGCAGTCATCCTTAGAGTTGCTGGTTTGATTGGTGACCTGCTGATTACCGGAGTGATTGTTGATAGTCTTATGGTCACGGGCGTAACGTCGAGACCAAAACTCTACAGGAGTAAGCTGGTTGGACTTGGTCGAAGAAGCCATTTTCGATGTGCTGATACGATCTGTAGATACACAGACAGATTTGGATATGGGCATCGAGTAAGAAGGATAAATTTATGGTCGAAGGTGCAAGTATAAAAGAGTAAGAAAGAGTGGGACGATGTGAGAATGGGAGAACTAGAGTGCGAGGGAACGAGGGAACGAAGGACGAGAAGGGAAGATGCGAAGGAGGGTAGAAAGAGGATGATGTGGAAAGAAGGCGAATGGTGGAAGGAACAGTAGAAAGCCGTTTGGAAGAAGACGACAAAACAATGGACAAGGCAAACGGATGAACAAGCGCTTGTGCGGTGTTAAGTCGTGTGATGGACAAGAGAGAACCCGTGCCGTTATGTATCAAGCAGTAGACTTTCAATGATGAGCATCCACTATCCATCGTTAATGCGTCCTTAAATCAGATTCGAATTCAAACAACTGCTCCAAGGAAGTTAGAAAGGTCCAAGGTCATCCGGTCTTCCCGTTTTATAATACCAAATACCTGAGGCGTATGAGGTAGCACAGCGTATCCAAGGATTTCTCTTATTTTTCTTAGAATTGTATATCAAAGCATTATGTTCGAATGAGAGCCTATGAAGCGACTCTTGATCATGTGGTGGCGACACAGGCAAATACTCGCTAACATGGGAGTCCGTGGCCAAACACTTCTAGATTGGGTTTTTCTGCTCCAACTTCGGGTGAAGCCAAAACGCTATCGAGATGCCGTGAGTCTAGCATGTTCGTCATGCGGTTCTATGTTTTTATCTAATGTATAGAACATACGTTGCTCACGAGTGATGCTTTCTGTGCTGTGCTCGACGGCCATTCGTCATGTTAGTTATAACGCAACGCATAGGATTATTACATTGGGAAACATGAATCTAAGAGTACAGCAAATAGGCATTCTTCTTCTGGAATGCACCGTTGGATTGGCGGAGCAGCTTACTTATAGAAGTAGAATCGTCAAGTAAAAACAAACGACTATCAAGTAAATCCATCGAATTCCACAACGCCATTGAAGACATTTGTATATGCTTTCAAGCACATATCCAATACCAACCACATTGTGAACTCACTAGCACCATCACTTGTCAACATTCGATGTTAAATACTTTTCAGGCTCGGCTGCTAGCCCTCCCGAACAAACTGGCATACACCGCATCGACAACAGGGGAAGCTGAGATCCGCTTTCCTCCAAAGAACCTCCCGTTGAGTCCCTGGATAGCCTTCTCACCGCCGCTGACTTTATCAAATTTGATATAAATCTCACCCTGGCTGTTGGGGTCAAGCGAAATGTGAACAACGTGGCCATACTTTTCCTCACATTCAGTCTTGACATCATCTTCAAGTTCCTTTATCCATGCTTCTCCGGTTTCCCTGTTAAAATATCCATTAGTGATGCAATGAAAGAACGTCCGTACTTCAACTTACTCAACAGGATCGAACATATTCTTCAAAACAACACACCTGCTAGCCATAGGAACATTGACAGGAAGTGGTTTTTGGGTATGTACGACCGTTTCCGGTACTCTTGGTCTCGGTGTATCTTTTCCGTTGCCATTCCTCTCAACCGGGGCTGGGTCATCCTGTCGAGCCAACTTGCGCATAAGTAAATCTCTACTGTAATTATTGAAATTTACACCCGCAACATCAGTGTCATCAAGTGCGCTAGCACCTGTTCCGGTAGCTTTATCGTCTGCACGACCAACACGATCAGTACCGCGGCTACGAGTTTCAAAAGCGGACCCTTGAAATCCTTGATTGTAACCAGAGAAACGCTGCAGCATCTGAGCGGTCGATTCCGGTGTGAATTTATCGTTACCAAGACCAACCCGGATAGGACGCCCAGCGAGATCAAACCCATTCATTTTCTCGAGAGCTTCACGAGCATTGTTAGGATCGCGAAATCTGATGACCAATTAGCTAAGAGAACTTGCATGCCCGAGAGCGCACCACACTTACTGGACAAAGCCATAACCTCGGCTCCTCCCACTTTCTTCCTTTTGGAGCTGCACAAACTCCAGCTCGCCAAAAGGCTCAAAGACGTTTGTTAGGTCGGCTTCCGTGATGCTAAAATGGATATTGCCAACATAAAGTCTATGGAATGGGACCTGATTTGCAGTGTTCGTTTCGGTTGCACTCACTCGAGCTTGGCGATTCTTCTCTGCTTCCGTGAGCTGTGCGATGATGGGGATACCGAGTAAGCGCTGTCCAGTCAATTGAATAGCCTTTTGAACGGAAGCCTCTTCCTTGAATTCGACGTAACCGACACTGTTTCATTGTCAGTAGTTGTTCCTGGCGCTTCGGATATTGGAAATGATATTACCCTTTCGACCTGCCGCTAACTCTGTCCTTGACAATCTGCGCTTCCTTAACCGGGCCAACCTTCTCAAAGAAAGCAATCAGTTCCTTAGTTCTGAGTCTCGCAGCCAACTGCTGAACAAACACGGTGCGACGATCGCGTTCATCTTCTGTCAGCTGCGGAGAACGACTTCTAGACAAGCGCTGTTAGAACTAATACAAGACACAACACGCCAGTCCGTTCATTCACCTAGTCCTGGGTCTACCTCCACCACGCTCACCACGCTTGCGTGGACTCCTCGACCTCCGAGGGGTACGTTCATGTCTATCGCGGTAATCGTCCCTATCGCGCTCATCGTAGTAGTCTCTATCACGGCGATCGCGTCTGGAGGAGTAATATCTGTCGTCATCCCGATCTTCGCGCGAACGATGTCTGTAGCGAGATGAGGAATCATAATAATCATCACGGTCCTCGTAGTAGGAATCCCTACGACGTCTAGATGTCAAAAGTGTCAGCGCAAAGCGTTAGATAATAAGCATCAGCGCATCGTACCTATCATTACTCCTGCTCCTTCTTCGGTGGCGGTCGCCCCTGTCGTCTCTACTTCGGTCCTTGTCGTGGCCCCGCCTAGAGGATGACGATTTGACGCTTCCACCGCCGTTACGCTCCGGTCTGGGAGAAGATGGGTCACTGTTGTTTCGATCAGGTTGCTGCTTTGGCTTATTGCTCTCTGAAGCTTCGAGAAGGGCTTCTACATCTAGATTCGACATCCTTGCGACGTGTTGTTTGCTTCCTTCTCTTTTGACCCGAGCTGCGGGTGTAGGGGAGAATGATGGTGAGGGAGTTAATCACTGGAATGAGGCGACGGGCTGTTAGGTAACTATCCCCTGTGTGTCAGGTAGATGAGTGATTCCGAACCCTTCTTGAACGCGTGCCTTTGATTCTGGTACTGATTCGAGTGTCGAAGAGCTTAATACGTATTGCTATTTTGTAGACTAGATGGAGTCCTCCAAGGTGATAGTGATGGTGATATGTGATGCAAGTACAACAGCGGGTGGTGGTGAAAGAGCAAGTCAGTCAGGAGGCAGAAGGTGATGGCGGCTGCAGAGCTTGGAAGCGCTAAGCGGCGACCGAGGAAGAAATCTCCTCAGCACTCCACAAAATCGTAAGCAAAAATATCAATATAATAATACAACTAACCGTGATATCAAGGGTCTGAAATTTCAATATTATTTTCATACAATTAGAATCGAGAGCTGAGAGTTGTGCCCTTACTCGTAGATTAGGGCTCACTCTGCTGTGACTGCAACTTAAGCGAAAGTGCGGCTTTCTCAATTCGTATGGTGAATTCACACATACCGTGACGAAGTAGCAAACGACGACGACCCCACGACCGCCTAGCGACAATCTCCAGTGTTCGGTACGTTTACGAATCCCCCATACACCGAGCAGACAGCCTCTGTTTTCTCCTTCCGAATATCGAATATCTCGAAAATTCCGGCCTACACACTTGCTAACCTCATCGCGCACCTTAACAGACCACTTCCGACACCTTACGGAAGACCCTCTCTCGCCCTAGAACACCCCATAAACGCACACCAATATGTCTGATAGCGGAGAAGTCGAGGTCGCCACTGCCGCCTTCCCAGTGCTCCCCAAGGAGGTCTCCGACGAGATTGGCAGCATCAAGCTGTTCAATAAGTGGAGCTACGACGATGTTGAGATCAAAGATATCTCGTTGACGTAGGATGACCCTTTCACTTTCTACTTTGGAGGAAGGGAAGCTATACGGAACGATGGTTATTGCGGCGTGGAATAACTTGGTTGGAAGAGAATCGAGTCTAAGATGGAGTTGAGCTGACGGGTTTGGTTCGACAGCGATTATATGCAAATCCGGTCCCCTGTCTACCTTCCTCACTCCGCCGGTCGTTATGCCACCAAGCGGTTCCGCAAGGCTCAGTGTCCTATCATTGAGCGTCTCACCAACTCCTTGATGATGAATGGCCGCAACAACGGAAAGAAGCTGATGGCTGTCCGCATCGTCGATCACGCCTTCTCCATCGTCCACCTGATGACCGACCAGAACCCCATCCAGGTTGCCGTTGACGCCATTCAGAACTGCGGACCCCGGGAGGACTCCACCCGTATCGGATCTGCTGGTACAGTTCGGCGACAGGCCGTCGATGTCTCTCCCCTGAGGAGAGTCAACCAGGCTATTTCCCTTTTGACCATCGGCGCACGGGAAGCTTCTTTCCGAAACGTCAAGAGCATTGCTGAGTGCTTGGCCGAGGAGTTGATCAACGCCGCTAAGGGTTCTTCTAACTCGTACGCCATCAAGAAGAAGGATGAGCTCGAGCGGTAAGTCTAATTTCCCACACATTTCTCTCGGAACTGCAAACTAATGGGAATTGTAGTGTCGCCAAGTCCAATCGTTAAATGGAGGATGTGGGTTCTGTTCGGGGCATAGGGCTTGTGCATATAAAAAATGGGAACTCGATTTCGGCGAACTCTTCGTTTTCTTCTTTGCTGTTTTTAGGTGTTCCTATGGGTATGTTAGGGGTACGGCGGGGAATCTGTACAAAGACAATACAAGTTCTTTGTGGCTCATTTGGGCGCTTCATCAAAATATTGGTGAATGGTTTTCACAGGCGTTATGAACGTGGAACTGCAAATTCTTGAGTTGTGATGCTTAGTTAGTAGATCAATGCAATGAAGTTCTGCGAGTTTTTGCGGATCGTGATACCTTACCTCCAGCTTGAGATTCAACAAAGCACTAGAGCCATTAAGCTTTTAGATGGGTGATACTTGATGAAGCAAGTAATAAGTTGTTTCAGCGTTGTGCCAAGGAGGAGATTGGTGTAACCTCCCCTACCAACCAACGTCAAACCATCTCCGAAACCACATATATCCTTTACCATCAGACGCAGCGATCGAGTAACTAACAGTGCAGACGACTACCTTTCCCTCATTCTCCGCTTTAATATATACCCTGAGCTTCACGTTTTTTTTGTCACGACCAAAGGAGTGCCACGCGCGCCGAAGACCGCGCTATTGTTCGTCATGGCTACGTGAGTTTTCTCAGGAGATCTGCTAGATATTTGCATGCGCTTCGCGGCGGCAGCATCACACACACATCACCCGCGATATGTGCTAACTCTAGGACCAGTGCGACTAAGCAATACGGAACCACCCCACCCATCAATACGAATCCTCCAACTAAGGAAGACAATGAGCGCAACTCGGAGTTAGTTGGGGAGCTGAAGAATCAGAACTGCTTCGAGGCTGCATCGGAAAGCGAGAAACGGTACTTCTGGATGCTGAGTTTAGGTATGGGCTAAGCTGACGAACTGGCGGGCAGCGTTCATGTGTTGGAAATCCTTCAGACCTTGGCGGAGAATTTTGTGAGGAAAACATGCGCAACTAGAGGACTATCGGAACATATGGTTCATAATTCTGGCGGAAAAGTCTTCACTTTTGGTTCCTATAGGTTGGGAGCGTATGGGCCAGGTACCGATCGTCTCCATTGTCCCAGCTTCATAATTTGTTACTGAATCGAGTCGCGCCAGGATCCGATATCGACACCCTCCTTGTGGCTCCTAATCATATCTCGCGGGCAGACTTTTTCCAGCACGTACCGGGTATGCTCTTGGAACTAAACCCACCTGCAGTAGAGGTCTCGCCTGTTCCCGATGCCTTCGTTCCCATCATCAAGTTCGAACTTCAATCAATATCCATTGACTTGATCTTTGCCAGAGTTCCCAGTGTGAATTCAGTGCCCAGGGATATGACTTTAGAGAATAAGGAACTACTGAAGGGGTGTGATGAGCCGAATCTAAGAGGGCTGAATGGTGTCAGACTTACGGATGAGCTTCTTGGCCTGGTTCCCCACCCAGGAAGTTTTCGTATGGCCTTGCGGGCTATCAAACTGTGGGCTAAAAGTTTGCTTCCCTGTAATCTGATGCCTTGGCTGGGCCCTGCTTAACTATATTTAGGCCGTGCGATATATGCCAATGTCATGGGATTTCCTGGAGGCATTGCCTGGGCTATGTTGGTGGCGAAAATATGTCAGCTCTATCCAATGGCTGTCAGTGCCGTGATTGTCTCTAAATTCTTCATAATCTACACGAAGTGGAAATGGCCGCAGCCAGTGCTTCTTAAAGACATTCTTGAAGAAGGTGGACAGGGTGCAGGTCTCCGTGTCTGGAATCCTAAGGTGTGTAGGGCCCATTATCATACGGACGAACTTCAGCTAATTCTTCCAGATCTATCCGTCGGACCGTGGCCATCTGATGCCAGTGATTACGCCAAACTATCCGTGCATGTGTTCGACTCACAATATCACCAAGTCAACCAAGAGCGTCATACTTCGTGAGATGGAAAGGGCAAACGGTATAGTCAATGAGATAATGATTGGCAAAGCACCTTGGAGCAAGTTATTTGAACCGCATACGTTCTTCACCCAAGATTATAAGTATTACTTACGGGTTCTGGCTGCTGCACGAACTAAGGATAATCAACTTAAATGGTAGGTAACTATCAAGGCTGTTTGATTGTCACTAACACCTGTCATAGGTCTGGTCTTGTTGAATCTAAACTCCGTCATCTTGTCTCAAAACTTGAGATGCTGGACAATATCCAGCTTGCTCATCCGTTTAACAAGGGGTTTGATTTTGAAACGGAGTGCAATTCTGAGGACGAGGCTTTTCGTGTTGCTCGTGGTGAAATTATGGGCCAGAAAGAAGCAAATGGCGTGCCTACTGACGATTCCATCACCAACGAGAACGACGACAAGGCGGAAAGCAACAATATCACAGTCTATACCACCAGCTTTTACGTCGGGTTAGTACTCGATACTAGTAGGTTTCCGACATGGCATATTTGACTTTCCAACACTGACAGGACAATAGCCAAAGCGAAAAAGTTCGATATCTCATGGGCTTGTCAAGAGTTCTACGATATCTGCAAGACCTGGAACCTGTATAATGACGATCTGCATAGCATCACTGTTCTGCATACTCGAAAGTATGAGATCTTGTCCATGTCCTTTGACGTGAAACTCTGACATCGCTTGTAGTTGGGACTTGCCAGATAACGTCTTCAAGCCGGGAGAAAAGAAGCCTGTTAAAAAGACCAAGATGGTCAAGAAAAGCGCTCTCAACGGGAATACCAAAAGTGAGAATACCAAAAATGGGACTACCAAAAAGAGGTCCGCGGATGAGGTATGTGTTAGCCCCATTCCTCCAATGAGAGTATCTGGCCGCCCATAGGGAGGAGAGGCGCGATGGGATTAAAAAAGACTGTCAGAGAGATGCAAAAGATAATGGTGTCGACAACGGGGGTTACCTGCAGCCTGCATGTTTACCACATTCCGGGGATACTTCCCAGGACAAGCGTTGGAGGACCGAATAATCCGGAGATCTCGCTGGGCGGGTTCAAATATAACCTCCTCCCTTGGTGTCGTTGGCATCTTGGACTGGCTTTAGGCTCGTCCTAGTAATGTGTTGACTGACAGTATATTGTACAGAATGTTGCGAATGATACGAAAAGACAGCGCATGGCATAAACGCGACTGTTGCATAATTATTTGTCAGGGTCAGTCTTTCATGACCCTTCATTCTCATTCTTACTTTCTAGAGATATTAATTGATTCGTTTTGCAGTGCGCTCTATTCCATCATTTCATATTTCCCCACTGTTTCCTTGCCTGCGACCACCTTACTCTCATCAACAGACTTTCCCATATCATGTTTAGGACGACCCTTTGGAGATAATTTTGTTTCTACAGTGAACAGATATCTAATGCCAGACGATTTGTTCAGGGCATCTGGTTACACATCTCTCGAATTTCTCCTCCGACCCAACTTTATCAACTCTCAAAAAATAATGCTTGGCCAGTTTATAGCTTTCGAAATGCCCAATTTCTCTTCTATTTTGCCAAGTGACTAATGCTACGCCATCCGAAAGACAGTCAATCCGGCTCTTTGAGTAGCTCTTTTTGTCATTACAGTCCCAATCTATTATTTGGTGCTCCTGTGTGCAACTTCTCCATGTTGAGAGGTTTAAGCGTTTCGGCGTGCTATCTATCTCACGTCTGAATGGGAGAGGTCCACCAAATACAAAAAAATACAGCACAAGGTCGTTGAAACGGTCTGTATGCTGGATCGTCATTTAGCATAATGTTGTTACTAGGTCCTCAAGTGCGTTTCAATAGGTGTTTGTTTTTGTTTCCTTTATTTGCTACCTGCGTTGCGTTTCGTCTGGTTACTTCTGGAGGTACTATTCTTGTTTCTCATGGGAACTTTCTGTTCGTGATACAGGGATTCTTACTCTCAAGAAGGCCTCAGAATTATGTTGCCAAGTAAAGGCAAGCGCTGTACGTACTTTTAGTTTTAATGACAACTCTCCTAGAACGATATCGTTTAATTGATGTGAATGGGAAGAACCATGTGATTTCGAGGTCAGTTGCCTGGAGTATAATATAAGGTACCGCTAGGCCAGGGTCCGTCGAAAATCCCGCATCCGCTCCAACCACTCGTTCAACTATGGCCGGCACCTTGATAGCATCGGAACCTGTACTGGGCATGGGCAATGACATCTTCAACGACGCCATGCGAGTCCGAATGATAGTTTTTGTCGACGAGCAAAATGTGAAGATGCACGCGTTTGACACTTCTGATAGACTAAAGCCATCCTGACGATAGCACACGCAGGTACCTGCCGAGAACGAGCTAGATATGGACGAGCCTCGATGCTGGCACATGGTCTGCTACCAAACCGACGAGAGCGGCGTCCGCACACCTGTCGGAGCAATACGTCTTGTCACACCCCCACATCCTAGTTACGAAGAGGGACCGGAGAATGAACCTGAGGGTAACTATCTCAAAGTCGGGAGACTGGCAACGGTGAAGGAGTTCCGGGGAAGGGGAGTAGGGAAGCTTCTAGTGGAGGCGGCGGTAAAGTTTGCGAGCGAGAACAGGAAGGAGGTAGGATGTAGAGATGTCGACGGGGCGAGGATTGACGGCGAGTGGGATGGTAGGTTTTTAGCCCATGCACAGATTGTGGTGAAGCGTGTTTGGGAGAAAATGGGGTTTGTTGTGGACGAGGGAATGGGTGAGTGGATTGAAGAGGGTGAGTGGAAATCTGTCTATGCGAATGTCTACGCTAGTAATGGGCAGTGCTGATCATGAGGGCTCAAGGAATCGTACACTGCGGGATGTGGAGAAGGCGTTGTTTGGTCAGTGAAGATACATAGAATTAATAGACAGAGGAGACATTCAATGCCAAGCATTCACACGATGGCATTCTGCTGCGGGGAAAAATCGGGTGACCACAAGTTGCGTTGCGGCTCAAATTAACCGATAGCAGTTTAAGGACACGCGATTTGTTTTGCTTTTAGCTGCTCGCGTCCCCGTCGCTAGACTTTCTTTCCGTCAACACCTCACGTCCTTCCAACTCAACTCTATTTCCACGACCCGATCAATTTTGAACTGTGGACTGCTATACTCTTCGCGAACACGAAAATCATCATCGCCCCTCTCTCCAACCCGGTACGAACACACCCACGTATCTACTACGCCTATATACGAATTCGTGCGGAAGTGTCACCTCGTTTCCGTGACAACGCACTACCTTGCAAAAGTCTGTCGCGACAGTTTGTCCAACATTCTAACCTTCTACCTCCGCCTTCGATCTACAATGGCACCAATTCGGTCAACTCCGGTTAGGGGTCGATATGCCGCGACAATTGATGATAAGGAAGATGACGGATTCAACCCAGCCTGGGCGCTAAAACCGAACACTCCGCCACCCGCGCTCACTCAGCCCGAACCCGTCGTTCAGGAGGAATCACCAAAAAAGTTGCCTCCACCAAATGTGGTGGTAACACATCTCTCAACAAACAGGTGAGCATCAGGAGAAAGTGATCACGCGTTCAGAGCTAACAGCGACCCAAATAGTCCGAGCTACGATAATGGCGCTGAACTTGACGGGGTTACCTTGGGCCTTCTATTGCCTTTGGCATTTGTCTACAACACCGTCCGAGGAGTCGCAGGTGTAGCGGGCGGGGTGATACAGGCCGGCTACCGGGGTACAAAAGCGGTGCGAGGAACTATCGCTCGTGTTGAAGGCGCTGTACGGAAAGTATTCCCAGGTCGCTATGATCCAATGCGAGGAAGGAAGCCAAAGACACCCGTTAAAAAGACCCCGAAAGATAGCCTGTTGGCATTGCCACCGCATATGGTTGGTGCAACGCCGTAAGTAGACCTTCTATTATAAATAGCTATCTTTAGGTCGCGGACTTACCTATTTGCAGCAATGTTGTGCGCCAGTCAAGAGGCGAGAGGCTCAGAGGGCAGCCTGGAGAGCATACACCGACTACTGAAGAAGCTCGCGCATGGGCTTTGTTCCATGCAACGCCCCTCCCCAAGAAACCAAAACCTGCACCCGAAACCCCTCTCCCGAATACCGGACCCAGCACTCCGTGGAAAACACCAAAATTTGAGTTCAATACACCCCAAAGAAAGATGAAGATTGGCAAGACGAAAGAATTTGCCATGAATGTACACAAAGGGGATTTTAAAGACTGGCTCAGACTTCTAAAGAAGCACGGTGTTGGAACTACAGCCTTGCGTCGAGAGCTAAACGAGAATCTTGCATTCCCCACGGATCTAATCTTGCTTCTTCACAACCAGAAAGGCAACGGTCAAAGCCGCGGTTTCGATAGTCTTGTCAAATGCTTTAGCCATGAAGGATTCACCACCCACTACAAAATCCTCGTACCGATCCTTAAAAACCCCGCACCACTCAAGTTTCGCCAAGGTGAAGTCGAGGCTATTGACATCAATGCGGTACACCAGCAAGCAGACGGATGTTGCCGGTTCTGTAGGGGGTTCTCATGGGCCGGCCAAGTGGAAGTGCGGGAGATCAACAAAGGCGAGGATGTACCTTGCCGAAGCCTGCACAGATCGCTGGTTCAATATACGGCAGAAGAAAAGGCAGAGTTCACCCAGAACAAGTACGATATGTTGTTCAGACGCTGGTGCCGTGAGTCTCGCTATGATTGGATCTTTGATACCCCTAAGCCCTCAGGTTGGGAGATTCCGAAAGACGACCCCAGGCTACGCCACATTTCAATGGTCAAGCAGCAACATAAGGCAACCTATGGTGCTCCGAAGATGTATAATGGTGACCTTGTTGCGGGTTACAACCAACGTCGGACGGACCTTACGAAACAAGATATTGCAGCAAAGATCTTGATCGATGGTGTCAGAAAGGAGAATCCGGTTCTGGCTGCAACATACGAGAAGATGGATCTTGAACGAAAGCGGAGACAGGTTAAAACTGATTGGCTTTGTGTTAAACAAGTCAAGATTGTTCTGAAAGAGCCTGCTTCAAAGCGCAAAGCCGCTGAGGCCAACTCCAACAATCATAAGCGGTCAAAGGACGACAGTTCCCACCAGCCGACTCCGGAGAAGCCAGCCAAAAGAGTCAAATTCGCCAGCCAACCTGCCGGACCAACCATCAACGGTCAGAAGACTCCAGCAAAGGGTATTCTTAAGACGACGAGCAGCTCGGTGAATAAGCTGAAGAAGACACCACAGTCCCGGAAAAAGTCTGCCTTCAAGAAGGCTAGAACAGCATTTTCAGTTGGCGCTACTGATGATGCCATTACTGAAGGTTCTAGCCATGGGCTTTTGCTTCTATCTGATGCTCATCAGCCCGAAGCGAAGGCTAGCGGTGCACCTCTTTTCCAGTTTAATGCCTCACTGACCCATAGGTCCTCTTCCCAATCGCAACCTCATTCACTAACCCATAAGCAACCGCAACTCCTTCCTAAATCTCGCAATGAGATCCCATCCTCAAAGCTTGCTGCTTCTGTTCCTGTCCCACAGACCAATTCCCAGATTAACTTTTCAGCGATACCGGCACTGCCATACCAAGCACCAAGGCCACAGTCCAATCAAGTTTTTTTCTATGGAGCCTTGTCCAAGTCCACAACCTATGACGGACACCTTCCACCTTCTTTTGACCCTACAGTTATCAGGCGACAATATAACACTAGTGTCGCGAATGCTGGGGATTACTGGGATAATCTTAAACCATACGGATGGAAACCAGATCTTAATCTCACTAAAGAGGAGAATGATGCTGAGCGATTCAATTACAACTTTCAGAAGCTTACAGAGCAACAGGAGAGGGAGAAGGAGTTGCGAGCGATGGAGATTGCGGAAGAGAACGCCAGAAAAGGCGTGTCTGGGGCTGCTCCGGCTGCTCCGGCTGCTGGTAACGACGAGAATTTACTTTCTGTGTCTCATGTTGCCTCCCAAGCTGACAAAATTCAGAAGTTCTCTCTCGAGGACCGGCGGAGATGGCGAAAGTCTAGAACTTTCGGGCCCGTGAACAGAGCAAAGAAGATGATGGTTGAGGAGACGCGAAAAGATGTGAGACAAATATATCAATGGATTGATAAGGTCAGTTATCGCCGCTTTACAGTCTCTAGAACGAAGAGTGCCTAATAGATAGAACATAGGCGAGAAGAGTTTATAGAGATAGCCCCGTACAATTAGCCAATCTTTTGGATTATATCAAGGAGCCGCTCAGGGAAAAGCTTAAGCAACTGCCCGGTGGTATGTTTGAGGCTGGTCCGTTGCTTCAGGATGCGGACATCGCGAGAGAACAGCATAACTGCGTCAAGTTCGCATACGTCAAGGCTGCCAAGAGGGCTGCACTTAACGCAATCCACGTTCAGTATGATCTTGACGGCGACCTGAATATGGACGACAGCTTTTGCATCTGAGTATCTTCCGTCTGTCCGAGTTACTGGGTTCATTCTTAACCATTCTTAGCATTCATTCATGGCGTTTGTGTTTGATTTTTGCATGTTTGATTTTTTGCATGTTTAGCGTTACGAGGATTTTTACCGGCGCACGGTTTATACGGCATGCATTTTTGTATTTGTTAGTTTTTAATTTTTGATATGATTTTGTGGCGTTTCTGTGAGTTTTTCCATCCTTCGTTCTGACGGCTAGATGATTGAAATAGCTGACAGTATTCCAGGATGGGCAGTTAGTGACGGTCGGTCTTCGTGTTTATACTAGGCTAGGGGTTAACAAAAAATATGGGAGGTTTTGTTCTGCATGGAAAGTCAAGTCTTTGAATGTGCAAATGTACTTATGATTTGCTGCCTGCTTGCTCCTTTCGCACACGCACGGTTCTGTGTTCCCTGACACATCAACACAACAGATGAAGGTGAATGAGATCTCACACCCTGTGCCAGAAACCTGCTTTCCAGCCTGTGATTGATTCTTATTACCTACTTTGCTTCTAGGGTTTTGGTATTGTATTGGAGTACGGTGTATAGTCAAGGTGGCCGACGCTCTATGTTTTTGCCTTCTGGTTTCTTGTATCAAAGACTCACCTTTTGTGTATATTCATTACGCCTTTTGGGTACGCCTAGATTCTAGTCACTCCCGAGAGTCGTCAACTCTACTTGTTATTTCGATATTTCAATATTTTCAACCCAATGCGGATGCTTTTTCCATCTGCTCCTTCGGACTATGTTCTTACACTCGGCAAGCAATTAACACAATTCCGAAATTGAATTCCAATTCAAATCTACAAATTCAATGCTTGTTCCTTTCTAGGTATTTATAATCCTGTCTCTTGCGCCAAATTTTCACCATACCCATTCAACGACTGCTCGCATCAGCCATCTTTACCTCACTTCGAGACCAACCACCTGCCGCTCATCATACACCTACATCTTCACATACCCTCTTTGTACCCTCTCAAACATCATGGCCCGCTTTAGGTCCCACTCCAGGCCCGCCGCAACCTAGACGCCCCTTCTGTCGCTGGGGAAACCCAATGAGCGTGCAGGCCTGCACACGTTGTCACGGAGATTTCCCGGCGAGTATCTACGCAAGATGGTGGGATATGCGTAGAAATCGGCAGTGGCGCTAGATACTGTTGTGGCAGTATTTCCCTACATGATTTTGGTTTGAAGGTTGGGTTCCTCCAGGCTTCGTTTTCTATTTTTGCCTTATCAATCAAACTATTAATGTGGTTTCTTATTCTGTGATGTGTCTGAACATGATATTCAAAGGCTTTGTTGTGCAATATCTCGTCCACTCGATAACAACACTTCCTGTAACTGGTAAATAAGGTTCGAGGTAGGGCCTAGTTTGTGGCAAGGTAGTCCGAACCTGTTTGTGCAAATTAAGAGATATAACGTTATAGTGATACTCCGCGGAGCAGAATTAGCCATGGCAGATAGATCTCAAGCCATTGCCAATGACATTACTATTGATGATACCAACTATAATCAAGAGAAGTAGTAGATAATCCCCAGAGAAGGGGCGGTGATAATTGAATCGTATGTATTCAAGTTTCAGGTGGTGAGATGTCGAGATTGTCAATTCCCTTACCGAAGAGTTATAGTGGCCTGAGAGATTGTTAACTGTTCAAGTACGCATGCGCCACTGCTTTTCTAACTACTGCCTTCCCCACCATCTCCTTTAGTGATGGAATGGCAAAGATAATCGCTGAGAAGAGTCATGATCACCTTTGACTGTACTTCTATTATCTTGGAGTCTTGCCATCCCGTGGCTCGCGACCGAAGCCTGTTGCAGCCTGATGCTCGAGTGCAAACCCATGATGTATCCTTGCCTTTCCCGACCTAGTCCTCTCTTCTACATACCCACCACTTGCTCTTATCAGGTTTTCTACATTCCACCCATTATTTATTTTCTTGCCCACGGTATTCGCAATTTGTTTCATCCAGCTTTTCAAGGGGACTAATTATACGATAACTTACAATTTGAGTTTCCCACAATGGATAAAAGTCCACTATCTCTCGCAGGTGCTAGCATCGAACCCACTGCCATACTACTGGAAGAAGCTGCCACCGATGCGACGATTCGACAGTCGTTGCCAATCACAACTCAGGGATCAGAGAGCGGTCCCGTTTCACCAGCTACACTGGCAGCTACCTCTAGCTCGTGCACGATCATGGCGAGCCTCCAAGATATGTCGACACCGCAAGCGCCAACTCAGGCAGATATCCCCCCGATACTGGTGAAAGACGGACAGCGCCGAACTCCACCGGCGATGGGTATCGGTTCTGAAGAGGTAATCTTCTTGCTGAGGTGGATGGATTGGTAATGGTTATTGACACATAGAGTAGCCGGAACTGGATACTCGGCCTTCATCAGCAACACTTCCTTCCACAAATACGGCATCGGAAGCCACTAGAGGGAAGTTGAATGGAAATCGGCTAACACCTCAACAATGGCAGGAATGCTACGAGCCATACATTCCAAACCTGCTCTCCGACAGATATAACAATCTAGTCAGCGGGTTAGATAATCAGCAGCAAGGACCGCCGTTATTGGATCTTCAGTCCCGAAATATCCAACTCCTCGCTAATTCTTTTAACTTCTTATCATCATCATCCGACGACGACAAGGAAGAGGATGACAGCGAAGAGAGGGTGGCACAAATAGCTGCAAAATATGAGAAATATAATCGCGAGATTGAGATAGCTGCTGAAGCGGGCAATATCTTCAGGGATTGGGGGAAGCAGGAACTGCTTGGCCAACTTACACAGCTCAAGCAGCAGTTGAGTTATCCGGATGGCTCGCTTGAGAAGAATATATTGGTGAAGAGGGAGTGGGTAAAAAACTGTCTGAGACTTAAGTATCGGGTATACATCCAGCGTTATTCTAACAGAGTTGGAAATGATGAAAGTATGGGACACATTCTAGGTAAACGGACTTCAAAATTGCGGGAGAAGTTGGATGTTGATGGAACTTGTCGGCACCCTGCTTGTAGTAGCACGTTTCAAGAAGGTCAGCTCAGAGTTTTCTTTGAACCTCTTGTGTGGACCCAACCTGTAAGGGATTTCAGTCCTGTTCACGATACGGGAAAACACCAATCCCTGCAGAAGAGATCAGACAAACTTTCTTTGGACCAGGACTTTGATCCGTGGAATTACGACAACTTGCTAGCTATCCCAGACTATGAAAAGCTGAGCAAATCAGTCAACGTGGACAAGTACGGAGAGGGTGAGACCTACTGTCTTATATGCTTTGAAGACCTGTTGGAGCGAGATCCGGATTCTTCCACGACCTATCTACCCGTGCCATCACTAGGTCCCAAATTGATACGAAACCAACTACTTCCTAAGAACTGGTCAGCGATATCTGGGAAGTCCAAGAAGCGAAAGGAACCGCCAGTTCTTCAGTGGATACGTCCAAGTCCCATGAGACGAATCTATACTTCTATTTACGCAGAAACCAGGTACGACTTGGAGGGTTGTTTTTTATTGGATGATGACTCGCAGCAAGTGGTTGATGGATGGAAGCGTTCTATTTTCGACGAGGGGGTGCAGAAGATGAGGGAAAGGTACCAATTTTTGGGCCCGGAGGCGGCTACCGCTTTGCTTGAGGAAGATGCTCATGTGCCTGAGTTTGTTAAGCAGGATGGCATTGGGTTGGCCGAGAGTTTGTGGCTGTTAGCGAATGGTGTCCCTGATAGTGCGATTAAGAGGGCGAAGGTCTAGGTGGATTGGTTAATGCTGAGGCACGTGTATGTGCGTGGGATTTCTATTGTGTATTGTCAGGATAACTTCAGGAAATCCATTGTATGCTATTTCGGTATAACACTTCTGATGAGTTTCAAAATGACACATATGTTCCGTCCGGTTGACGAACTCGCCAGTTCGCGAACTGTCAAAGGCCGGTTCGCGAACTTTTTGCCCAATTCACAAACTGTTTGCCCCATTCGCAAACTGGAGACAAGTTCGCGAACCGGCCATTTTTGCCGAACTCAACACATATTTCCAGTGAAATGCTTGTCTAAAAGAGCTCTCTGAGTCCTTCCCAAATCTTTTTATTGCTCACAAGCTCACTTTGAGTATTTGACTGAGGAAGAAAAAAAGTCTGCACACAAGAGCACTCTGAATGAACACTTCCAATGTGCCTGTCGAACTTTTTATCCTTCCCTCATCCTTCACTGTCACCTTTGTATTTTAAGCTCTGTTACCAAACTCTTCTTCTTGTGGTCTTGGACTTCCGTTGGTGCAGATTGCTATGATATAAGTGTGGAGCAGAGTACACAAGAAATCAGGCTGAAATGGTTATATTACAGAGGCAGTTATAGTTACAACTTCGATTTAATTCACCTTATACCTTAAGGAGTTCACCATATCGGCCATCCAGTTTGCAGACTGGCCACTTGTTCGCGAACCGGCATGGTTCGTCAACCGGACGGAACACATACATGCTTTTGTCGTCAGGTTGGGCTAGGGTTTAATCCGACTATTTTGATAATTATGATGCGCTTCTATCGCCCCTCGAGGTCACATACCCTGGTTATCCGAGCTGTATAGGTGGAAAAGATCATGACACCGACCTCCTTCATGGTGCGGCAAACGAGTGTCAGGAACACGACATCATCTGGCGGCAGAGGCTCGGCATCCCGATGGCACCGTATTTCTGCGGATATAGACAAAAGGACAGAGTTGAAACCCGATGCAGAAACATATCACTCCCGATTGTAAATCATGACGGAGACATCGCTTTTGATCTGCATGTGCGGTGTGAATGTGCATAGACTGTTGTATCATGGAATCTACCGGGGCATCTCAAACTCGATGGATGTCAAACGTTGATATTAGAACTTCACTTGGCGTTTGGGACTCAACAACCCTGCGACGTACTAATTATTTGGTCAACCAACATCGCATTACCATTCTCGCTTATGTTTTGGCACAGAGGTGCGGCGGGAGCTAGGGTGGGGTCGATCTGAACGAATTCCAAAAATGGTGCAGTTCGACACAAAGTCTTGCAGGGGAACGAGGGAACGTGTTTGGCGTTTACGATGCTACTTTATGTGTATGCTTGCTTTTTGCTCTCTCACATCCTGAGTGAGTCCTCCATTCTAGTATCACGTCTAGACGCTTTACTATGGCCGTCAGAGAATGCTATCTAACGGGGATCAGCAACAGTCAATGACTATGGGTATGGTTGTCTTCTAAAGAACGGCGGGAATATAAGAGTAAATCCTACCCACTGTTTTTCCTGCTTCCTTCGTCAGCCACCTCTTCCACCTCATCTTTACTTACTTTCTTCGCCCGGGGCGGTCTTTGCATTCATTCTATCCAGTTAATATTTCTCTCTCTGCATCTATTTTCATTCATTTGTTGGATCACTGGTGGTCACTGAATATCTGGTAATATTCCATCAGCACAATGCATTTCATCAGCGCCGCCACTGTCATCGGCCTCGCCTGTGCACTTGCTGTGCAAGCTGGTTTGCCCCCCCCCCACACGCTTGAGAGAGATAAATTGAGCCAGGCTGACGTGTTCCTATGAACAGCACCCGTTGCTATCCAGAATTTACCTGTTGCAGCTGGATCCCTTGGGCGTCGTCAAGGTAAATCATACCAAGCACCAGGACAAAATGGCGGTGGCCAAGGTCGCGCTAGAGGTGGGCGTGGAGGTGGGTACAACAAGGGCGATGATAATCAGAAGAAAAATAAGTATAAAGGTGATAAAAATGACAACGATAATAAGGATGATGATGAAGTGGTTGGTTCCTTCCTTCTTCCTCAAGATGTGAAGTTTAATACTAATTGGTGGGAAACGGTAGATTGTAGTCATCGTGGTCCAGCAAGTTGTCATCATCCGTATCGATGGCCAGCAGGAGAAGCATGCCGAGACCCGCGTTAGGACCTATGGTAATAAGGAGGGGAAGAAGCAGCAAACCAAGACTCAGTATGGTGTGTCTACTCTGTCAGTCCCATATTTCGCGAGTGCAATACTGATATGGGCATTATAGTCACCAAACAGGGCATCAACTACATCACCGAAAGCGCTCCAACGGCGACTGCTCCCGCAGATCCTAAGGCCACAGATCCCAAAGATCTGGCACAGGCAGTTGATGATGCTGCTGCTGCCGAGAAAGAAGCTCTCGCTGAAAAAGATGCTGCCCTCGTCGCAGGAGACCAAGCCACCGCTGATGAAGCTGCCCGAAAGGCCTTGGAGTTCAAGGCCGCAAAGGATGCTGCACAGAAAGAACTCGATAATGCTCAGAACGGTGGGGCTGTCAAGGAAGACGTTGCTGCGCCAGAAGATTTAGCAAAGGCAGTCGCGGATGCCGAAGCGGCGGAGAAAGCCGTTCTCGAAGAGAAACAACAAGCGGTGGCGGCTGGGGATCAGGCCGCCGTTGACGCGGCTCAAAAGAAGGCTGATGCAGCACGGTTGGCAAAGGAGGAGGCGCAGAGAAAGGAGGATGAGGCAAAGAAGCAAGCTGAGGAGAAAGCAAAACAGGATGCCGATGGAGCTAAAAAGAAGGTCGAAGAAGCACAAAAAGCCGAGCAAGCCGCTATCGCCGAACATGATGCAGCACTCGCTAAACAAGACCCCGCTGCCGTCGCTGATGCCGTAAAGAAGGTCGAGGAAGCAAAAGCTGCACTGGAGGCTGCCAAAAAGGAACTTCAGGATGCTCTAGCTAAAGGAAATGAGCAAAAGGATGCCAAAGGCCAGCCTACTGAAGATTCTGCCGTAGCTCAGCCTGCTCCGGTCGTTCCCCCTCAGCCTGCTCCAGCCCCTCCCGCTCACCCAGGTGCCACTATCATTAGAATCATCCAGTAGATGGCTATCCCTTGCGCTTTCTCATTTCTCTACAGATTTTGTATGTTTCTTATTTTTTCATGTTCCTGATGGAATTGTTTGATGGTTGGTATTGTGTACTCTATAGAACATGCATCTCCATTTCGCCAATTTTTTTCCTTGGTAGTGCATTGGGCGTGGGCAAATTCGTAATGCCGAACAATAATGCATGTGTCTATGACGAGTTGAAGTAAAATAATTTGATACAAGATGAGTGAGCTTTGGGGTAGACTCTGGGGTGAAACCGGGGTAGATCAATTGGCGCGAGGAGGCTTTTTTACAATACGAGCACTTACGTGGAATGGAATAACCTTTATTACTGTGGTGCTATTTGAAAGATTTGGGACTGTTGCAAAATTTAAATCAGGTGTAATGGGGTAGTTGTAAAGATTCGGGATATTTCCGAAGACCCGGAGTATGCGCGTGGCAAGGATACGTAATGTTCTGCAGTACCATGTTTTACGGCATTGTATCCGGCCCCCTGACAAACTATCATCTTTTCGCGATCACTCAAAAGGCAATGGATTTTGGGGCGAGTGATGACATATGAATTCTGTTTTCATGTGTTGAGGTTGTATCGGGGTTTGGGTTGTTTCAACGTTTCTGGTTTCGAATCGAATTGACTAGGGAATGTATAGATAGTCCCAAGACTCTTCCACTGCAATACTAAAATAAATTCTCTTTCATCGCAAATCCACCCTCAATCCCTCAATCACTCTCCCTACCCACACAGATATCGGGATTACTCCTGCTCCAAAGCATGATCAAGCGGTACCGACCAAGGCACAGATGGGCTTCAGAAGTGGACCGAGTGAGATGAGGAGAAATACGATGTGACCAAGAAGCTGTAGGTTTCTTTCGAATCGCCTTGTAATGCTTTTAGATTTTATTTTCGATCCCTAATCACACTCTACTGACAGGAAAAACTGAGGGGATTCGATATTTCCTCTGGAAATTTTCTGTTTACATTGAGCTGTCTTTTAGAATGGGCATGTTCACTCGGCCGAATGGATAATGAACGATCCATTAGAACAAAGAGCCATTGTGCCGGTGGATAGTGAAGGCTGGGGACTCTTGATTGTTACCACAGACACTCGGTGATTGAACAAACCTTGAATATGTCACAAAGAAATGATATTGTGTCGTTTGGTTAGTCTGTTTGTACTTGGATTTTCTTTCAAGAGGAACAAAGGATCGGAAGAAGGTGGATTGATTGGCTCCAGAAGCATTCTATACACAATCATGTTTCTATATAACTTCCTTCCTTCGTCTCTGACACCGCAGCCAAAATCCCCTCATTCATCGCAATCATGGTGCTCACTCCCTATGCCATTTTGCGTCAGCTATGCTTCTTTAAAGGGTCTACACACGCTCGAAACATCTCAAACTTGACAAAACAGCACGTGTCGCCTTCCTCCAACGTCTTGATTCCATGGAACTCCACCCCAGGAATCAGTACACAGCGACCAAACCGATACATGTGGACTGATGCATCTAGAAAAGGCTTTGGAGGCTACTACCTTCCCAGCTGTGACGCTCCCATCCATGAACTCAGGCCATCGTCTGCCTTCTCTGGGGCGTGGGGGAGTGGCTGCATCGAGTGCAGTATCACTTATTTGGAGATGGCGGCAGTTTTGCATGGACTCAAACTTTGGAAGGAAAAGTTCAAAGACCATGAAGTGGTTTGTTTTTGTGACAATCAGGGTGTAGTTCGTGGACTTTGGGGAAAGAATATAAAAGGGGAAGCGATGAATCCGTTGGGCGAAATCATTCAGCTTTGTAAGGCGGCCAATATAGAGCTTGCACCGAGATGGATCCCAGGGAAGGGAAACGTATTGGCGGATCTACTCTCTAGGAGGTGTGACATCGCGCGAGTGGGAAACCTTGCACCACAGCTATCGAATAGCTTCCCGGAGCCATAATGAGCGACGAGTGATACCACATGCACTACACAATCACACCGCGGTTGACGTCACCAAGCATATCACCGACAAACAACCTCCCCACCTCGCCAAACCGCAACATCGCAATGGAAGACCCAAGTAGGACCTCTCCAGTCTCTTCCCTCAAGTCACTAACACCAAAACAGTCGCCGAAATCCCAGCCATTATCCACAGCCTCACCACATCCTGCCCTCACACCCAACGCATAGCCCTAGAATCCTACTTCGTATCAAACGCACGCTTCGACCACCCCCTCTGCCGCATCGACTCTTTCATCTACCCCCTCCCCTCTCGCACCTTCATCCTCGCTATCTACAGATGGTACAAACTCCTTAGCCCCATCATCGAGCTCGAGGTGGAATCCGTCGCCTTCGACGAGCAAAAATCCCGGCTCTACGTTTCTGTGAGGCAGATTTTCACATTCTGGTTTTTCCCGTTCGTGCGCGTTCCCGCAACACTCGTTACCGTTCTCGACCTGCAAAAGTACCGCCGCCCAGCGGCAGGGGCCACTGATGGGTCGTTGAGTGAGTACAGCTCCGACGGGCTGGAGCACGACGAGAAATGGTATATTGAGTCCCAGACGGACTTGTACCAGTTTGAGCAGTGGGTTGGGTTTTTTCCGGTGGTGGGGTTGCTGGGAAGGTATGATAGATGGTGTCTAGGTAGACTATTCTACAGAGGAGATGGCTGACGGATGTAGGATGTTTGTGCTCTTTTGGAAGCAGGTTAATGGGTGGTGCTGCTTGGTTTTTTCGACAGTGGTGATGTGGTTGGGTATGGTAGTGGATTGGGAGGGGAGGGCACTGGATTTGGTAGGGGCGGAGAGGTGTGATAGTGCGTTGGACTTTGTCGCCCGGATAGAGAGGCGGGTTATGGGGAAGGTACGGGAGAAGAAGGAGTGAATGCAAAATTATGTTGCGCGGAAAATACGGTCGTTGAAACATCTTTGTAGCTATGCACTGATTTTGAATCTTATGATACCTCCGAACGGCAAGAATAGTGGTTTTTTATGAGGTGGTACTTCTGCCAAATTTGACCTGGACTGGGACTATACACCTAGAAGGCTAGATAGATATCTGCAGTTTGGCATCTCCTACGTCGTGGGTAGCTTATATGTGGTGACCGACCTACCAATTTGTGGATTGTATGAGCAAAGGAGCAGAGGTTTACGTCGCACTCTCTGGCTATGAATTTGGTGTGATTACCCGCGCCATCACCGATTTGTTCAGCAGACAGCCTTGCCAGACATCACGATTAGGTGCGGATCATGGACGACGGAGTCACTCGCATCAACCTTTTCTACCTTCCACCACCCGTAAGGTTCGAATCTATTACCAAATTACCTCTCTGTATTCACCCCTAAGAACCTGTCTTTATCCCCTCTGTCCCTAGAATCTCTTTTTTTTTTTTTTTGCAATCTGTAACCGAGTGCTAGTCCATGACCCAACCAGTCATAAAAGCCTCCTCCTTCTCATCGTACAGGACACTGTAACGAGCGCAATGGTTCGTCACACAGACTGCGTTCCGGTTTTCAGCTGTGTCCAGCTCATCGCCGCTTTTACACCAATCGGTCTCAGAGAAAGGTGTAACCGCTCAATGATAACGCCCTATCGCTTATGATAGGAGGGGAAAAAGAATAAGCGAGGCAGGGTCTTGGTGAGTTCATATGATTGGTCAATGGCTTCAGCTTTCTTCATTAGATCTTCCGGTTCATTTTCGGGTTCACTTCCTGCTTGCAATTATACCTGCATGCAGACTACACTGGAGCACCACATAGATTCTGCCGAAGCGGTCTTACTTCTGCCGAGGTGGGCGAGGATCTAGACTGGGGCAGAGGAAGGATTGTGTATAATCTACAAGCGGGGGTGGGAGTGGGGCGTACAACTGGCAATTATCTTCTCATCATGAGGGATCACGGGTCATTAAGCCTCGGTCTGATATCCGATATCACACTCTCACCATGAGCCAGCGTAACCAAAAACCATAAAGTATACATTATCGAGCCATCTATTTATTACCTTCTGTAAATGTAAAATAAATAAGCTAGCTTACAACTCCAAATACACACTCTCAACGCCGGATACGCCCCTCCTCCCCCTCCCCCAACATCATCTACTAAGCACAACCAGCAAACTTCCATGCCAGCGCTTTCGGATCCGCCGTCTCCTTCGCTTTCTTCTTTAGCATAGCCGCTATATCCTTCTCGTCCGCGTGAAGATGTGCACCACTCTTCTTCAGCAGCTTCACATTCTCGAGCCTGCCCGCTTCCGCCGCTAGGAATAGTGGCGTCCTGCCTTCGCGGTTCCTAATGTGCACGCTTGCACCTTGGGAGAGAAAGTCTCGGAGAATCTCGATGTTGTGGCACGTGGATGCAAGGTGCTAAGGAGAGGCACGGGGAGTTAGTATACGTGGGTGAGGTGGATATGGAAAAAAGGCAGTTGGATGCCCCTACCGGCCGCGGGGGAATCCAAGACCGCCAGGCACAGCTGGGTGGAATGGTGGCGGCGATGTTGCTGAGAAAGTGAACTATCTGCTACCACTTACCAACGGAGTATTCCCAGAATAATCAAACTGGTTAAGCATGAAGACTTTCGAATCCCTCAAGATAGCCTGAATGTCATCGAGATTTTGATCTTGGATTGCGTATCCCAAAGCACTTAATGCATTCAGCATAGGCGGAAGTTCTGCATTCGGGTGCGAGAAATGCATCTCCGACTGCTCTGTAAGCTCTCCTCTCAAAGATAGTGACATCTGTCGACTGATCTCGGCGGACGAGAGTGACGGATTGGCGAGTAAACATGAAAGCTTTGTGAGAGCAGCTACATTATTTTAGCAGACTACTTGAGCATAGCCAGCTGGGTATAGGTACCTTCGGTTGTCATATCCAGGCCGAACACAATACCAGCCTTTGCCAACGCCGTAGCAGAAGCATACAATGGGCTGACGGTCCCTACTTGGCCTGAAAAGCGGTCAGCTCGCCGTTTTCGGGAAATAGCGGTATAGTTGCTTACACTGCGTTACGTTTACTATAACGATGCCGCGCTTAATCCCTTCCCTCAGTACCTCGATGAGTTCCGCATCTTCAGGCGCATTTCCAGCCCCGAACGTTTCCAATATCAAACCTCTCAGTCCAGACAGCTTCAGCACACCACGGACCATCTCGGGCATGAGTCCTGGGAATATCCGCAAACACGCCACATGGCTCGTCTTTAAATCTGTCTGAATGCTGAAGGGAGAGATCCTCGACGGACGCTGGACGACCGTCCAGTTTATGGCGGTTGATATTCCGACCTTAGCTAGTGGCGGGTGGTTCGGCGAAGAAAATGCCGCAAAATCATGTGCATTTGTTTTGGTGACTCGATTGCCTCGGTAGAGTTTGTAGTTGAAGAAGAGGCACACTTCAGGGATCATATAGTGGCCGGCAATAATCAAACTCCCGAGAAGATTGTCCGTGGCATCATTATGAAGCTCTGTCATAGGGGTTTGTGATCCACTATACGGTGTTAGCGCCTTGATCGACTCATCAATTCGCCGTAAGTGGGTTGATTTACGTAAGAATGACTGGCTTTCCAAGATTGTTAATCATGAAGCTCAGAGCTGAGCTTGTATACGCCAAACTGTCCGTACCGTGCAAAATCACGAACGCATCAAATAGCTGGTAGTTTCCTGGATCCCACTGTATTAGTATCATTCCAGATCCAGATATTACGAGACCTGAAGTGCATACGTTCAATAGCTTTGGCAATCTTTCCCCAACCCTTCGCATTAATACTGGAACTATCAAGCAATGGATTGAACTCCAGGTTTGCAAACCGTATACGTCGAGAGAACTTCGAAGGTGGTGTTCCTGTGGTGGTCAGCAACATATACATCCACGATCAGTCGGAGATGACATACTCAAAGTGTCCATCATTTCAACCCTTCCTTCTTCAACGACCACGGGGACCCGCTTTGTTGGTGAACCATCGTTAAATGACGGTCGTGGTCTCAGGCAGCTACCCAAGAATCCCGTAGCCTAAGCCACCTGTCAGTCCTGGTCCAATTCAACTTATTGTTCGAGAGACATACGGGAACATAACCATTATCACTCCTCCGCATGCAGATTGTTCCGCCTATTTTGCACATCAACAGCCGGGCTGAGATCTGCTATATCCTCCCTTCACTTACCGGTCATGATAATGAGCACCCGGCTCTCTGGAATGCTGGCATCCACAATGTCCGGCTCAATGGCCAGATTTAGGTTGTAGGTAGAGGCTGACGGCGAAGGAACTGCGCTGGTGACATTGCTGCAGAAACCATTGAAGAATTCAGCCGGTGGCATGCTTGGGAGTGACGTCGAGAAGTTGGGTTTTTTCGCTTATGGCCGATCGAAAGACCGGCAATCTCTAGGATAAGTCGGTGGAGTTGAAGGTTGGGTAGGTCTTGATATCTTATCTTTACACGGGCGATAAGTAAAGTATCGGGTCGCTGGAATTTAAAACGAGCCGCCAACTTAAAAGTAAAGTTGGACTATGTAAGAGAATGAAGGGTACGACGCCACTGCGAGAAAGGGTGAGGTGGAGATATATTGGTGGCCGTTGAGGGAAATACTTAAGTAATTAAAAATCAGGTACGGGTTGTATATACCTAAGTAATTCCGGATCGAACTTCTCAAGGCGGTGAGACACTGTGATGTGCAGATCCAACGGCGGACCAGCGAATCCGTAGCGCACCCGCGAATACCCGCTTCTATGTATAAAAGCCGTGGGTGTTACCGTTACCGCTGGCGATGCTTTTTCCACTTTTCGTCGACTTACTACGGTGCTTGTTGCGAACTGTAAGGCCGACTAAACACCTGCATGCTACCCTGGCAGGGCAGAAATTCTTTCTGCTCCACACTGCAGAATTTCCGCAGGGCGTTTGCGTCTCATCGGAGGCAGGTACGGTTGGTAGAAATAGGTAGGTTGGCGGAGTGCTGACGGGTATTTTCATGGAGAACAGTTGAGAGGGTGGAAGAAAACGAACAATGGTCTCCGTAATACACTATCCGGACAAATGGGGTTTCATCTTGGGAGGGTGGTCAGGCCCAAAGAGGTGATTATGGGTTCGAGATCGATATTCGGGTGCGATCATGAGACATAACTTCACAACTCCTGTTATTTCCGGCTGCGATACATACGGTGCGATAATAATCGCTGCGTTCTAAGGTATTGCGCGGTACTCTACTTGTGGCCCAGAGTCCCGGCTCTGGAGAAGGCTGATGTCGTGATCTGCAGTGTGTCGTCATGCAACTCAACCTTGGGATCCCCGCCGGGATTATATCATTACGGCCCAGACCCTCCGCACGAGACTCCCCCCTACCAATACTCAATTACCCAGCAATTATTACAAATTCGGACTTCTTCCTTTCACCACAACTACATGGCAACTCTTTCCCAACCGATCATCGAGCTGTGTACGCATCGCATTAAAGTCCCGCGAGAGGAAGCAATCTCGCGACAAACCGCACTGATCAGATCGACCATCAGCAACGCTCCCGGTTTCCTCGGTCTCCACTGGGGCTTCCAACTTGAGGATCCTACCGTCCTTAACTGGTTCGTCAGTATATCCCCCTTTTCTGTCGCCCTTTCTTTAACGATGCAGTAAGCTAATTGTTCGCAAGAATGGGATTCCCTTTCCTCCCTCGAAGCCCTCATCGCCTCACCCGCGTATGGCCCCCTCATTGCTGGTGTCCGGAGTTTTAGCGAGCCATTGGTTGTCCGCTCCAAGCTTGAGATTCCGAACGCGAAAGTCGTTGAGTGGGCGACCATCTACCTGAAGCCCGAAACGGACAAAGACGAATGGGTAAAAGGGGTTGAGGCGCTGAGGGAGGTGCTGGAAGGTGCTCCACATAGAGGCTTGAACTCGGGATGGGTCATGGAAAATGAGAGGGCATATGTGGTGTTCATCGGGTGGGACAGCAAGGAAGCTCATCTGGATTGGAAGAAAGGGTTAGGGGAAGATAATGCAGCAAAGGGCATGGCAATGTTTAGGAGCAGCGGTGTTGCGAGGGTGGAGTTATCGCATGTTGAGGTGGGAGGAGAGGTGGAGAAGGTGTGATCATACGGCAATTCGGCGGACGGTGGAGAGAAGGGAAGGATACATGGATCATGAAATCATGGTTCGGTTGACTAAGTAATTAAGGCTGTGTTTGGATAAGTAGAACAGTCGCCAAAACCTCCGTTCTGTTCCGTTGAAGGTATTAAATGTGATGAATTGCGCCCTGGAAATGCCTAGCGGTCGTAAAAAGTACCTCAGGACTAAAAGTTGATTTTTAGTCCGTTGGTGATTGTTTTTTGTGTCGGGCAAAGAAGTAGTAGTAGTACTACAGCCACTGTGGCGTTCGCTTGATTCATAGACGACTTAGCTCGTGTCTGGAGCACCATTCACGTGAAAAGATATTTGTACCTCCGTTGAGTGCCTTTTTTCTTTCGGGCGCTTGTTTTCTTCTCTGTTCTCTCGTAATCCTTCTTAAAGAGTTTATTCAAAAACCTAGAAATACGTGTGACGATAACGGTGACAGATACATGGATTAGTATGTCTCCTGAGTCATTTTACCTAGAGCAGGAAGCTCAGTTCACTTTAAAAGCCCCGTTGCTCCCCTATACCATCGTTTCCACCTCATCACATCGACACCAAAACTTGCATCTAAATACTTCGCCCACTCAAATCCAGTCTACATATCGATAGTTACAATGTCTGCTTAACTCGCAAGCTTTCGCGTTCTTACTACCTCTCGGTGGTATCAGCTCATAGCCCGAAGATAGCGCTTCTTGAGATTCCGCTACGACGACTCGAACAAGTATCGACTCAATTTTCAGTTTACCAAAATGTTCCATTCCCATCGCATAACTACAAATTCTCAGCCTATAGTTTTATTACAGCTGTTATTACTTCTTGCAGCCCTGATAGGCAATCTAAATCATCACACAACTGCGCAATTAGCAGCCTCTTGAAGAAGGAAAAGATCAGCGTGCATTGAGGTCGTACAAATTGCCACAGCTTGGAATCGTGCTTCTGTGCTCGTGGTATTGTCTCTAACAGCGGCGATGCTGGATAGTACTGGCCTAACACTTCCTCATAGATAAGCCCCGGAAATCCGAATATTAGCCCTCATCAATACTCCATTTACGAACCAGTAATTTTGTCAACATGTCCAGTATCTTCACCTTCAACCCCTCACCTCCAAAACCCGCTTCTCCTTGGTCCATATCTCCCTCCTCAACGCCGAGGCCTCCATTGGATGACGATCCTGAGCAAGTAATGACCGATGTCCCCGGTCATCTCAAGGCATCATCTCGAGTTCGCAGCAGCTTCATCAACAGAGGCATATCGGGAGGCGATGCGGTGTCCGAGGATAGTGAGCCTGTCAAGGGTCTTGCCGCAGAGCCGCAGATTGGCCCAACCGAGTATAAATTGAGTTTGGTCAGGGGTGGAAAGAGTGAGCAGAGACTGGAGCAACTCACCACACAGCTGCTATGGAGATTGCAACAGAGTACATCGTATGAATTTTCTTGTTCGCTAGTCAAATACTAGACGCTGATTGTGTATTCGTAGTTACCACGGGACTGGGCTTGCCTCGAAGTCTCCCGAAGCTATAAGTTCGCTTCTTCAGGAGTCCAAAGGAGCCCTTTATGAAATAGGAATTGCGGATGATGGCGCCTTCGTCGGTCTGGAGGAAGACGAGCTGGAGGCCTCACTCGATGTATTAAGGACTATAGCTGAAAAGCTTGGAGCTTATGTCACCGTCACGCGAAGAGTCTACATCAAAACCGTCTCAGAACGGGATGTCGAATTGGCGAAAGCAAAACTGGCGGAGCATTTAATTGCGAGGGCCCGTGGCAAGGCAAAGAACGGAAGAGGGAAGTATTTGAAAGAAGTTCCTGATATTATCGACTACGAGGTTGATCCGGCCGATGCGGAGAAGTTCCACATTCCGAAGCTGGGTGCTAAGTTGTATGTGGCCGAGGCTCTTATCAAACCTTACGATGGAACCAATGGGACAGTCGTCCCTCGAAGCTCAAATGGTCTATCTGCCGAATTAAATCCCACACAACAGCTTAGGATTTCATTAACTGGGCCTACTATGTGTGGAAAAAGTACTTTGCTGGGCACTTTGACAACCGGTGATTTTGATAATGGTCGTGGTAAGAGCAGGCTTTCTCTGCTCAGGCACAGACATGAGTTAGTTTCCGGAGTTACATCTTCTGTTGCATGGGGGATTGTTGGATACAAGTCTGAAGGATCTAAAGTTCATGGGCCGGAAGGCGATGAAGATTGCGGATCCTTCGGTGTTGGAGAGGACGAGACAGAGCCCCAAGATGCTATGTCAAGAGTAGTCAACTACGCAACCGGAAATATCTCTTCATGGACCGATATCCATAGTGCAGCTGAAGGTGGCAGGATTGTCTTTATGTCGGATTCTGCTGGGCAGTTAAAGTACCGACGGACCACAGTGCGATCCTTGGTTGGGTTGGCGCCTCACTATGCCTCTCTTTTGATCCCAGCAAACGACTGTGATACAAAGGATGGAAAGTCAGGTCTTAGCGAAGACAGTCTTGTCCATATGGAGTTGTGCATTAAGCTTAACCTTCCATTGATTGTCATCTTTACGAAAATGGATGTTGCATCTAAGCCTGGTCTTCGGGCGGTTTTGTCGGGTACTCTGAGCAAGTTGAAATCGAGAGGGAAGAGGCCGCTGATGGTTCAGAATTCCGACAAGATCCAAGAGACTGTTGATGCCGTCACTGCCGAACCAAATATAGCTGTACCGATCATATTTACTAGTGCAGTGAAGGGCGATGGCATCAACTTGGTTCATGAACTCTTGATGAAATTGCCTATACCGAAACCCCGGGTTATACCAAGCGCAGTTAACCCACTCCCTCACACCAGCTTGGCAGAAATTGCTAAAAGGGTTGATGATCTTGCCATTATTGGGAGCGACAAAGACGTTGATCTTCAGTCCAACCGTCGTGGTGGTATTGAAGATGGATCTGATTACGATTCGGAATTGACAACATTGTTCCATGTTGAGGGGGTCTATGGAATGAAACCGTCCGTCAATTCTGATCAGAATAGTGGTGGGTCAGTGATTAGTGGTCATGTTCGATACGGGATGGTTTCGATCGGTGATAAACTTATGGTTGGTCCGTTCCATTCGGGTGGAGAACCAGGTCATCGCTCCCGTAGCACGACGCCGACTCCCAATATTACTCCTGCAGCTTCGGGTACGTCACCCCTCTCAATATATGCCAGTTCCAACACCCTATTGTCACGTTCTCCCGAGAGTGGAGAGGAGGGCCAGGGCAGTGGCCCGCTAGGTAGCCGTATACGAGGAAGACAAGGCGACTACGAAGAGGATGAATGGAAACTTGTACGCGTTGTTTCTGTGCGCCGGCTCCGTCTGCCAGTAACCAGCTTGTTCGCCGGAGAAGCTGGGACCATCGGCATTATTCCTATTGAGGATGAGACTTCAACACTGAAATCTCCTGTTGTCTCTGAAGAAAAGAGCAAAGTCCTTGTAACCACGGGCAAAGCCAAATCAGCAGGCGACACAGCATTGACCGTGTTAAATGTCGTTTCCCGGCCCATCGATATCAACCGTCAAGGTTCACCATTCGGAGACAAGAAGGCAGTGACCTTTGCCTCACCGCTTCCAGATACATATGAGCCTGAAGAACTACATCTCAAGAAAGGATTTGTCATCTTGAATCGTTCTACCAAGCCTGGAAAGGAGCTTTGGATGAAAGCATACACTGGCTTTATGGCGGAGCTGAACGATGATGAGGCTGCAGCCCAAAGTCTGCTTGTTGGAAGTGATGTAATCGTGTATATTGCGTCCGTCCGCGCGGTTGCGAGAATTATTTCCGTTAATCCACCCCCCAGCCAATTCACACAGCGTGAAAGGAAGGACAGTACCAATATATTTAGATTTAATGATGAAGATGAGGGTCAGAAGGATGAGGAAGTCAGCTTGAGGGTAGGCTGTAAGAGGAGATTTGGATTTGAATTTTTAGGAGTAGAGTGGATGGAGAAGGGTGGCAAGGTTCTCGTCATGAAAAATCAGGGCCATAGTGGGATGGAGGTGTTTGTTGGGACGGTTGTGAACAGGTTCAGGGAAGTGGGGGTAATATGAGTAGGTTATTTTACTATTTGCGTCGTTCAAGATGGCATATTGTGGACGATTTTTGATTGTTTTTGCGTTGGTCGTTGGGAAAGTAGTGGTGATATTAAAGCAAGTATGTGAGAGATGTCATTTTTGGACTTATATAATTGGAATGCGTCAAACTGAGCTCTCATTGTGGCATCCCTATGATGTAACGAAGGCCAAACAAGCGTGAATGAGAGGAAGTTATTGTTGAGCCGTGTTCCACACTCTCATGTGAACCCATCTGTTGGGTGATCCGGACAACGGCACCTATATCCTCCGGTGAAACACCATCTCGGGTCTTGATACCTATTAGAACTAGAAATTTATCCCAGTGTATACTTGAGGAAGTCAGTTTGCTGGCTTCGAACGCCTGACCCTTCCAGTTCCTAGGCCTGCCAGATTCGTTCACCACAGCCTCCTACCTGGACTTAATGCTGTCTGAATTACCTACTAGCCAGGATCCACAGGACCTTCCCGGAGACACAGGGCAGGAATTAATATAATAGCATCTAGTACTATGCATTAATGGCACTATGCATTAATTATGCATATCCTACTGTAACATTGATTGCGCTTAAAACAGCTGCCGCCAGGTCTCCCCGGTTTATGTTTCGCACAGATCTTGGTAACCGGATACATAGATTAAAAACGTGGATTGCATAAGGTATACATATATTACACGGTAGGCTGGTTTGAGAAATTGTACATACGGGATGCAAGGGTTTTATTAAACAGCTATTGAAGTAGTTTGGATTCTTTCAAACTCGCAAGACAGGTACAGCCGTTGGGGAGATTTCCTTCCATTCCATAACTGTTACTTATAAGCGAGCTTAATCTGAGAGTGGCATAGCTGATAGCACTATTTCCCTTGTTGCTTGTACTCCCTCAATTATGCAGGAATACAACGCCTTGAGATCTCGGACCCAGCACCTGCAAGCCACAACGAGAGCGGTAGCAAATCAATGGCGAGGAAGGAGGAAGGAGGAAGGGCAGAGGATGGTACGAATGTTAGAGTCGTCTAGAAGCATGGTAAATATGAAACATGCAGACCGGTCCCCTATAATATGCAAGGGGGACTAACGCGGATTCCCATTGCTGACTGTTGACTTCCCGTATCCGCGATGCATATTTAATAGGCGGAGATAGCCAACTACCGGGTCGGCGTAGTTGCTAGCTTATAAAGTCCCGAGAGCGCTTGGTGAAACTTCCGCCTTGCCGCGAGGTCGGCTGTTTCGTTAGGGGTAACTTAGATCTAGACGGTATGATACTTGATTCTCATCACTCTCGCCGCCTTATCGCCGGTTAATGCAGCAATGTATACCACTCCCGCGGGCAGAGAGCGCTTATCTACCATCTAAAACGCCCAAATTGACCAGAAATGCGCCACTTAGGCGCACTGAACAGCCTTTCGCCTGTTTGTTGTAACCCTACTATATTCGGCCCTTTGCTTGAAATTATACTGCATCCGGCCGCTTTCGGCTATGTCATACCATGAAATCGTCTTCAAGCACTAGAAGCTTTGTATCTACACCTATTTCAATTAGATAGCACACTGAAGCTAGCCAACTAGAAATGATAGACTAGGTGTATCTCCGGTCAACTTCCCTACTTACTAGGTTAAGGGCCTTTCGTAGTGTGGTGTGGAAGTAAACTACTACCACCAAAGACATCTTGAGCTTCTTTTATAGAACTTTTGGTTTTTTGTTAATACGACAGAGTCGGTGATGCTGAAACGACGATTAACTTGTCACAGAGATATGTAGTTGTTTAGAACTGCCAGGAAGCCTAACAGGCTATCAATCCGAGTTATGCACATATTGTCCATACAACAGTACCTCTTAATTATCGTATATCCCTTACAGCGTTGGTCATATCTCTGTGATGCTGACAACTGTAGGGCAGTGGACGCCACGTCCTCGCGGACTATAATCAGAGCTCGTACCATCACTTGGGACACAATTCACACACATTACTACAGCAAAAGCAACATCTGTACGGCTGAACGTGCTTGAACTGTTAGATTGGGCTACCAGACGTTTTGAGATGTCTCGTGTCCAAGGATTAGGATAAAGTTCGGTACGGTCCTGACTAAAAAGTTTATTGGTCTAGAAACACCACCGCTTGGCCCTTCTGTAAACCGTGCACTCAGTTACCGAACAATACTTTCCACGGACCATCGGGGGGCGATCAATCCAGAGTCTGGAGTGGCGCATATGTTTTATCGGCGGCAAGATGGGGAAACGGATCCCCATCCCTACATTCAGGTAGCTAACTGCTCGCGGCCAATGAGCTGAGTATGATGTATTTTAGAAGTGGGATCTGGATGGAGATTATCGGGCATCTACGCCACCAGCCATCTTGCCAAACTGATTCAGGCAATCAGTAGATAACAATGCCTTTGATCTTACCTATCAATAAAGGTAGTATACTCAGGGTCCACATGCCTGAGCTTGTTAGGACGTCGACCCCTCGTGGCTGTGACGACACAACCGCCATGCCCCCGGAGAAGCCCTTCCACCTCATCCTTTCATCTCGCCCTTTCACCTCATGCTCGATCCCCGGAGGCCCGGAGGCTCGGAGAACTAGCTGGAACGTCAGGTCAGGTCAATATGCAATCTACAGCCTCCGTAACCACGGAGGGCTTAAAGCAGAATGGTCCCCAACGGAGGCCTGGATTGCAAATCGTTCTGGACGGATATCAAATCACGGAGCACGGGAATAGCTCGATTCCTCTAAAAAATTTGCTTCACACACACTCTAGAGATGGATACCGGCTTTTTCGAGAAGTCCAGGCTACCGGAGGACTTTGGTCCAGACTCACCGGATCTCTCATGCGTTGAGAGCAGAAGCAGCACCGTTGTTGGGTAAACCTGCCTTGGAAGGCTCCAGCTTTGGTAGATAACTGATCAATAACTACCACAGATCAGAGCCATGTACAGAGAAGGAGCGGGCAGATACCGAACCTCGAGATTCAACTGGTTCTATATCATTGCCACCCCGAATATACTCTATCGAAAACCCCAAGACGGACGCTCAAAAGTCAGCTCAAGCTATTATCGATACCGAGAAACAGGACGACTGGACCGTCCATGCAACTCAGGAACTGGTTGACAAACGAAATGGGTCGATAGTACGCAATATCCGGCATAGGGTTATGTCGATGTATCGACGTCTTTTCTTGGTCATATTCCTCATCAACCTTGCTGTTGCCATTTCTTTTGCTACAGCAAAGATGGGGTCAACGGGTCGAATTGCGTCCGCTTGTCTGGGAAATCTGACGGCAGCAGTTGTGATACGACAAGAACACTTTATCAACCTCTTGTTTCGGAGCTTTTCATCAGTCCCAAAGACCTGGCCGCTGTGGATTCGACGTTATTGCGCAAAGATATATAATCTGGGGGGTGTGCATAGCGGCTGTGCTTTGTTTGCTGTCATCTGGCTGGTATGGTTGACGGGAAGTCTTACTCATGATTTTGTGACAGCACATGTGGTAAGCACCCAACGCTACATATAACTTTTTGAACTGACGACCACTAACATTGGCGAATCAGGTTACGGCTCCTACACTCGCCCTTTCTTGGGCTATTATGGTGCTTCTTGTGATGCAGGCAGCCTCTGCATACCCGGTTTTCCGCGCACGCTTCCACAACAACTTTGAGATGACGCACCGCTTTGTCGGCTGGCTCTCAGTAGCACTAGTATGGGGGCTTGTCGTCAACCTGACCAAAGACTTCAACCACCCAGATTCGGGGGTAACGTTAGGGCGGGCCCTAATCAACACCCCGTGCTTCTGGTTCTTGGTCGTCATCACCCTATGCATCAGCTACCCCTGGCTGCATCTCCGCAAACTCTCCGTTCGAACAGAAGTGCTTTCATCCCACGCCTGCCGTATCTACTTCAGTGACCGCGGGTATGTCACACCGTATCCTGGCTCTTTTGTCAGGCTCTCATTAGACCCGCTGTTTGAATGGCATTCCTTTGCTGCTATTGCGGAGCCAAAAGGAACAGGGCGGAAGAGTGACTACTCGGTCGTTGTATCGAAGGCTGGGGATTGGACTTCCAATGTCATAGCAAATCCTCCAACTGATATTTGGCACCGAGGTGTTCCTAGTATGTATTCCCAGCCCCATATATTGTCATCTCTAACATCTCCCAGCCTGCGGCGTCCTCCACGTCGCTAAGCTTTTCCGAAAGATCGTACTCATCGCAACCGGCTCTGGCATCGGACCTTGCCTAGCAGTGCTGAAGGCAGGAGAGGTCGAGTCCCGCGTACTATGGTCTACGCGGTCCCCACGAGCAACCTTTGGAGACGAGATTGTTGACGATGTCCTCGCGGCTGATAGCGAGGCAGTTATTTATGATACTGGACGTGGCGGAAGACCGGATGTGGTCAAGATGGCGTATTCACTCTATGTGGATTGTAAAGCCGAGGCGGTGGTGATCATAAGTAATCCGAAGCTGACGTACCAGGTGGTTTATGGACTGGAGTCGAGAGGCGTTCCTGCGTATGGCGCTATATGGGATAGCTAAGCGTTATTGTGGAAGTTTTTTTTGGGCGATTTTGGTTATTTATGGGTTTTGGAATGTAGATAATGGAAGCGTTGGGATTAGTATAGAACTGGGGACGGGAAGAGAGCTGAATACCTGTACATATATTAGGGTAATTATTAATTGTGATTACTTCCATCAATACCTTGTATTGGAATCGAACCGAATCTGGCATTCTTTTCGGATATGAGCGTGCGAACAAAACCATCGTCATCCCGTTATGGGTTATTTGACGTTGCTGGTGGGACATAGTATATGTATTGAATTACCTTCATATTGACTTGGTGTGAGACAACAACTCAAGTGAGCGGCTAGAGGCACAGTGAGGTTGTACGCACATACACTAGGTTGGAAACTTCCCAAAGGCTTGCAATTGACGCCACGATCTCTAGTATAATACAGTGGAGATGAAGCCGTGAATTCTATGCGGAAGACGTACACAAGCTTAAGAAATAATTAATTCTTTTCAGGTATATATATATCTGATTACCAAAAGATGTAGAGAAAAAAAGTCCAACAGCCATTACTGGGACCCCAGTTCCACAGCCAACGACCACCAGCGCTCAGATGACACCGGGGGTACCGATGGGATGGCATGTGAAGTAATAATACACCCATTTCCCACCCAAAACCAACACAGAAACCCATTCCTGCAATTTCCCGCTGGCTCAAAAGCCCTGACCTTCTTGACGAGGTCTGTGGAGACGTGGGTGGGGTGATTTGTACCCCCACCCACATCCCCTCGAAATTATCACAACCCAAAGAACTCACTCTAGCAGTTTCCTGCTAGCTCAAACGCCTTTCCTCCCTCCAATCTTCGGCGACCGCAGACTGTAACGGCTGTAGCGGGATGAGTAGCCACACCCGTCTCGCAACCAGCTGTCGAGCAATGCGAGCTTCTTTGCTGCTCGAACGCCTTTGCTCCCTCCTATGTTCGCTACTGCAGACTATAAGACTATAACGCGTGTAGCGGGAAGAGTAGCCGCCACACCCGCTCTGCGGCTAGCGATGAACAGGAAATCGGACAATGCAGTAGTGACTTCTTCCTTGTCTCCCTCCAAAGCCTCGCTTTCTCCATGAGCTAAGAGTGGGCTTCGTAGGTATTGTGGCCCAGCCCATGTTTTGAATGATCCATAATGCGTAAGATCAGCGACTTGAGCACCCTCGGTGATTCCTTCGAAGAAGGACTGTCTTGAGCACCACCGTAAACGGCCATAAATTGAATAGCGGCTGCCGTAGCGGTAATTCGATAGCTTCGCACCGGCGGTGTCAACATCTCGCTTTCAACTGCGGTCTCTTTGTTGTCTTGACTATGTTCCCATAGATCCACAGGAATTATGGAGATGATAGGCAGTCGACGCAACCGTGATACGGATGAAGTGTATGGTTAAGATCGAGGTAATAGTCTCTCTTTCCTCTCTCCTCCACGACCTCCCTCGGCTCCGATACTGCAACAACCTCTAAGGTGGCCACAATCCCGACCTTCTGAGCTGTTTTCCTAATGAGCTGTTGGTGGGGATTGATCGGAATCGTCGAAGTGGTCGCCGCCACATTGTATGCACATCCCACATGTCGACAGAAATGTAGAGACGGTACGCGGTGGAGATAACAGACTCAACCGTGATATGAATGGAGGATGGTTAAGATCGAGGTAATAATAGTCTCTCTTTCCTCTTGCTCCTCGGCTCGGAAACTGCCACAACCTCCATGGTGGCCACAATTCCGGCTTTCCGAGCTGTTTTCCTAATGAGCTGTTGGCGAGGATTGATCGGAATCGTTGAGGTGGTCGCCGCTACATTATATGCACATCCCACATGTCGACAGGAAATGTGGAGATGATATGCAGTGGAGAGAACTGACTCAACCGTGATATGTATGGAGTGTATGGTTAAGATCGAGGTAATGGTCTCTCTTTCCTCTCTCCTCTACGACCTCCCTCGGTTCTGACACTGCAATAACTTCCACGGTGGCAACAACTCCGATTTTCCAAACTGTTTTCCTAATGAGCTGTTGATGAGGATTGATCGGAATCGTCGAAGTGGTCGTCGCCACATTGTATGCACATCCCACATGTCGACAGGAAATGTGGAGATGATAGGCAGTGGAGAGAAATAATTCAACCGTGATATGAATGGAGTATATGGTTAAGATCGAGGTAATAGTCCCTCTTTCCTCTTGCTCCCACGACCTCCCTCGGCTCAGAAACCGCAACAACCTCCATGGTAGCCACAATCCTGATTTGCTGAGCTGTTTTCCAAATGAGATGTTGATGAGGAACGTTTGGATCTCCGCCACATTGTATGCGTTTCCCATTCAACTTTACAAATCAACGAGAATTGTAAGGGTGAATCTTGTAATTACTCGTTGAAACCAGTTGCATAGACCTCCTGTGAGATAAATGGTGCTTGCGGTAAGGGTGTACCAGTAGTTGGTTATGTGGAGAGTGTGACGTTGTGGAAGCCTCGGTAGAGGATGGTAGTCTAGTAGAGTTAGTACTGAGATTTGGATGAACTGTTGGCAGGATGAGTTCTTACAATAACCTGGAATATTATCCCGAAGGCTATGAAAAATGTAGGTCGAACCAATGTTGAAGAGATGAGTCAAAGAACCACAATAAAAAAGTTCAATGTATCTTCCGTCGGCCTTTGGCTTAACTTGATCCTCTTGCTCCACCATCTTGTGTCTGGCAACTTGGTCTTTTCGGTCTGAATGCTGGTCCATGGCCAGACTACAACTCCCATCTTAAAGAGTTTGTTCTCCGTCTTCAGGAAGATGGCAGTTGTGATGACAGGTTCCGTGGATTCCTTGACATGCCTCGGCGAGCCCAGCCGATCCCTTCTCCTGGTTCAAGGTTAGAAGGAATTTACTCAAGAAGTATAGAGAAATTCAGGTTAGACTTACCATGACCCTCACTCTTCCGGATAACTCGCACCTTCTTATCCTTCCGACAGCTCTGTGCTCTCTCTCACAAGCCTCCCTCTTGGTCAGCTGAGCCGACCGGACACTACAGTGTCGGAGGCGGCAAAAGGGCATGCCCCCTCACCAGGAGCAGCGGATTCAGCCTTTGCTCCTCTTCCTACTTCAGGTTAGATGGGCTTAACACAAGGGAACTATGATTAAACTTACCAGTTGCTTGCTTTCTCCCCCTCCCCCTCCTCCCCCTCCTTTTATTGACTAACCCGGAAAATTAAGTGTAGGGACTATAGCGTCCCTATACTAGATTGTGTTTCGTCGACGTTGCTTGCCCGTCCCGACATACTGCCGGGACGGGCCAGGTTCCACTGAACAAGTGGAAACCAGTTGGCGAAACATCGCCCAACTAACTCCTTGCCTAGGGCTGGACTGGAATAACTGTTCTGGACCCATCTTATTGATGGGTTTGGAGAAATTGTAACCAGCTCTTGTCGGAGAAGCTGGTTCGGGATGGATGGTTTGAAGAAATTCAACCACCCACCCCGGGCGTGTGGTGATGCTGTTGCAACATCACCACCCATCTGCAGTTATCTGTTAGCACCGATACAATGTTTGGAAGCAAAATCTTGCTGTAAAGAAGGCGTTGGGAAGACTTACACTTGTCGTGCTCGATAGAGCTCCCCAAAAATGTGTTGCTACACCCAGGAGCTGTCGAGTTTGGGTAGCCGTCAAGTCTAGCGACCCCTGGGTGTGTGTGGCCCATCCACCAGTGTGGATGGGCAGCAACGATGAAGACTGACTTCTCCATTCCTGATAGTTTCACCTCCTAGCAAGGGTTTCCTTGCTAGAGGTGAGGAGATGGGAGAGGACGAAGGTGGCGATGAAAACAGCGATAGAATGGGATGAAAGTGGGGTTGAAGAGGATAGGAGATGAATACGGTCCAACAATACCTACCCAGACTGTCTTCTCCACCGCTGGGAGTGTTCGCTCCCTGGCGAGGATTTCCTTGCTAGAGGAGAGGAGATGTGAGGAAGAAGAGGAATAGGAGGGTTGAAATGGTGAGGAGGAGGCCAAATACGATGTTGAAGAGGCCAAATAAGATGAGGAAGAGACCAGAGACGATGAAGAGGATAGAAATGATGAAAGAATAATAGATGATAAGGAGGATAAAGATGCTCCTGGCGATGATTCCCTTGCTAGAGGTAAGGAGATGAGATAGAAGGATTACGACGGAGAGTATGAGAAGGAATAAGAAGAGGAGAAGGAGAAGGAGAAGGAGAAGGAGGAGAAAAGCAGAATAAAATGTGGGCGACCATCGGTCAAATCCCAACAACAACCAGGAAACGCTCTCATCCCATTCAATATTTGCCAAGCGGGAACTCCATAAAGCGTATCGTGCTCATCCCCAAGTTTCTAGAAGTTTTTACTGGGTGGGCCACGTTCGAGTCTGGGTTCGCGCAGTTCGAACCACCGAGGTTGTTCCTATCACTCGACCTAGATTCCACAGCATAATTTGGTAGGTATACACTATAGCTTCGCTTGTACCATCTTTTGTCTGGTTTCAACCAGATTCAATGGGACGTCTTCAGGAAAGATACCGCGACGTTCAATCCAGGGTAAGGGTTATCTCTGCTGTCTTGGGGAAGGGTTAAACTACACCAAACTTTCTAGCAAGCGGAATTCGGATGCTAAACTACTTATGCGGACGGAGGGAAGGCACCGGCCATCTCATACAAAACTACTGCTGCGAGAAGAGTTCGATCTAGCAGGTTTGAACCTATTCGAGCCAACGAGGTAGTCACTCTCCACAGCCAACGAAGTGGAGAATTAGAAGGTACTGCGCCATATGACGAAGTGTGGTGTCAAACCAGGGTGGACTGAATGGAAATTATTTCTTGAGATGCGAAGCCCAAACTGACAAAGATTAGATCCGCCCAGGCCCGGCCTGTTTATGGAGACTCTGCGTAATGGGAGTCATTGAGCCTCCGCGGAGTCGCATTTCATATGGAAAAGGGGAATTCAATGCAACATGCTATGCGAAATGTATATTACAGCAAGGCATTGGAACTGCCCAATCTTGTTCTCATTCCTAGTCTGGACGCCGGTGAAGAGAATTATGTAGATATAGAAGTTACAGACGACCGCGTGTGTTGTCGGTAGTCTCGGAGTGTCTGTCGGGGTTTCGAGATTACATACTGTCGGGGATTAGAATAAACTCCTAGTGTGAAATAAACTTCGGGACGCAGCAGGAACCCTGGTTTAAGAACCCAATTCTCACCCGCAAACCAGTCTTTGTCGCGGGATAGGCGGATAATCCTCATCGTAGGAGCTGGGGTTAGGGTATGGGATTAAGCACAACATAAATAATCATTTACAAATATCCTTGGTCACTGCAAGCATCTAGCACACGACGTGTATAGAGGGACGAGCAGGGAAAGATAGATGTTCGCGTCAGAATAGCAGACCACGGGAACTAGTGGTCCCGGAGAGGATAGAATTCCTTCTTCTAATATCAACTTATATCGTCATCTCAATTCAGATATACCTTCTTTCGAGCGTCCATCAGATATCATCGTGCCTAATGCTACCGCACATACCTGCACATCTAGCGATTATATGTAGCCCTACCCTACTGGAGCATGTAGCCGAGGCTTTGTCGGGCTATTGAGCATGCCTATGTGCTATACAGTATATGCTCAGGCCGCAATGCTATACCAGTAGATCTCTCCTTCGTGTGGCGGGAATCGTAAATACCATTTTCCTCACATCACTCATCAACAACCGCAAACTCCACCCTCCACCACAAGGAACACCCCCCACACCCAACAACAATCTCTCTCTCCCCCTCTTCCACCACCTTCTCCAGCTCTTCCTCACTCAACACGAATCCCTCTTCCTCTCCGCACCGACACGCCTTCACCCACCGTCCCGTCTCCTCATCATGCAAAAACTCGTCTAGATCGACTGTCTGCACCACCTCACTTCCATTTCCTCCCACCGTAGGCGCGGAGGCAAGTGTGAGATTGTATTCTGTTCGTAGCTCCGGCGACGATAACGTCGTGTAGGCTAGCGTTAAGAGATCGACGCTGGGAGCCTGCGGGGTGGGTGCGGATACAGATTTGTCGGGGTGGTGAAGGAGTAGCGCAGCATGGTAGGCCTTTTTGATCAATTGCGGAGTGAGCGGCGAGGGGGGAGGAGGGAGGCGGAGGAGAGTGTAGTAGTTGGCAGGCGGTCGTGTCATTGCGGTGGTGAAGTGAAATTCTAGAGTGCAATAGAGAATTGAGGTGGCTTGGCTTGGCAGCCGTTGTCATCACACAACGGCGACGATCTTATTGGACCCTTTTGTTTTTGGCCCCCTGTTGGTATCAGCTTGGTGTCAGTCAGGAGCTCAGGAGAGAGAAGAGTTTTTTTGGTGATAACAGTTCTGGAATCTTCAGACTGGCTGACCTCGGTTGTCTCCCGTAGGCCCAGATCTCAATGGTTTATGTAACGTGCATCCGAGCTCGCCACGAGCAAGCCTTAGTTAGTGGGGTTACAAAGACATCGCCAACCCGACGCTATGTGTCTGCTGCTTGATGACTTGGTGTCTTGCTGTTGCTTCCATTGCACCCGCTCGTAACCTGTGCCCGTTTTCGCTGTAGCTCCCAGATTAATTTGACAGCTCGTAACAGACATAGAAGAAGCTTTCAGTTGTTATATTCATCAAAAAGCAATTCAGAAACCTGGGGGAAATTAGAGTACTAGCAGGCGGTAGCGGCAGCTGCTAGCCTTTGGCCCGGTCATGGAACGTGCGAGCTGAGTAATTGCTACAGCTGTCATTCGGTGCTTCCGAATCGTATGTTATATAGCCCAGCCCACCCCCCGATTCGCTCGTATCTATTCTATCGTCTTCCCACCACCTCGATCAGCACCAGAACCATCACTACCACAACCACCACCACCATAACCATGGCATCCCTCGCACGCCCCCTCCTCCGCACCGCCGCCCGCCCTCAGACATTCGTCTCGCCTCTACGACAAGCTGCTCGCCGAAGCTATTCTTCTGCCGCACCCGCAAAGTCGAACAAAGGCCTGTACCTTGGTGTCGCAGCCGCCACTGCCGGAGGTGTTGGGTATTACCTTTACACACAGGGACAGCTTGGCCCCCTAAACGACAAATCTGCACGCCCCACCCTCTTCAAGCCCACAAAGGAAGATTACCAGAAGGTATACGACGATGTGGCGGAGATCTTGGAGGACAATGACTACGATGATGGATCCTACGGCCCGGTAAGCTTCCTTGTCCTTATACCGAGCTACCCCTGCTAACTCGATAATAGGTGTTGCTGAGACTCGGTTGGCACGCTTCGGGTACCTACGATGCTGAAACCAGGACCGGCGGCTCGAACGGTGCAACAATGCGATTCGCCCCTGAGTCGGATCATGGTGCGAATGCGGGTCTCAAGGCTGGCCGCGACCGGTTGGAACCAGTGAAGCAGAAGCACCCTTGGATCTCGTACTCAGATCTTTGGATTCTCGCTGCAATCTGTGCAATCCAGGAGATGGGTGGACCAAAGATTCCTTTCCGTGCTGGCCGCACGGATAAGGATGTATCTGCATGCACTCCCGGTAATTTCTGCCCCTCCTCCTACTCATACTGAGTAAGTGCTGACGGAACCAATCCAGATGGCCGCCTCCCCGACGCCTCCAAATTGCAGGATCATCTCCGCGCCATCTTCTACCGCATGGGCTTCAACGACCAAGAGATCGTCGCACTCTCGGGCGCTCATGCACTAGGCCGCTGCCACACGGGCCGATCTGGCTACGATGGACCATGGACATTCTCACCGACAATGCTCACCAACGACTTCTACAACCTACTTCTCAACGAGAAGTGGAACTGGCGCAAGTGGAACGGCCCCAAGCAGTATGAGGACAAGGGATCCAAGTCGCTCATGATGTTGCCGTCGGACATGGCGTTAGTCCAGGACAAGGCGTTCAAGAAGCATGTGGAGCGGTACGCTAAGGACAATGATGCTTTCTTCAAGGATTTCGCCGCGGTCATTGAGAAGCTGTTTGAGCTTGGTGTGCCTTTCAATGAGGGCACAGAGAAGTGGGTTTTCAAGGCTACTACTGATTAATAGGTGAGATTTATGGTGAGAGAGGTGTGGTAATGGAGCGAATGTGGATATCCTGGGTTTCTTTGTTACTTTGTGTTTCATTTTGGATTGGAGTTGTAGGTTATGTCCATTTTCTAATTTGTACTGTACTCTTTATCTCCATCATTACCACCAATCAAAGCTATACCCAATGATTCCAAATATCAGCCAGCCTTGTACATGGTAAAATATCGTGAGTTAATAACAAGAGCGGGATTTCCCGAAGAGCACATACCGTACGGTGGTCAGGTGGATGGTCATATTGGTGAGTGAAATACGATACACAAATTCCTATCTGCTGTCAAATATCTCCCTCCATAGAATCTACGATCGCTTTTCCCGCCCACTGCAGATGATCTGCCACAATTCTTTCCCCGCCGCCCCCGCTATTCTCTTCGTGCAGTGTCAGAGGTCAATATAGGCTAAACCATTTCTCCTGACGCGTAGTCCCCTGCTACCGCGCGTAATTATTGTACTATACAAGGGGCTTTGGTAGTATTCGTTGCCGCGGTGGAGAAGGCCCATAAAGCGGCGCGCCCAGGTTATCACAGTGTGCAATAAACAGCCTTATTCCCATGACACGAAAACCAAGGTCGGATTGCTTCTTTATTTCTCTTCGGGGTAGGCTATGATACAGCGAAGAAAATCCTCAGCCCAGTTTTTTTTTTGGTGAGAGAGAAACGGAGGGGGGAATAGAAAAAAAAAGATTATACCCTGTTATCAAGATCACCACCATCTCTCCCACTACCACCACCGCCGCCTCCGCGCAGGATATAACTCCTCTCTAAATTCGCTCTCAAAAAGACAAGAAAAGAAAAAGAAAAAGAAAAAACTCCATAACGCGCAGAACCGAGATTAGGTCAGGTATGTGTTTGTGGGTTTGCATATCATCTAATCGTCATCATCCTCCATCTCCATCTCGGCCCCAGAATCTTCCTCCTCTGTTGCACGCTTCATCAGCATTTCAACCCATACCGAATTGAGTGGGTGGACTCACCACTCTCTTCCTCCCTCTGCCGCTTCTGTCCTGCATGCGCCTCAGCCGCCGGACTCGCCGCCGTCGCCGCTGTCGGAGTAGTAACAGTACCAGGCAGCGGAACGAATGGTTTCGCTGCCCCTCCCTCTGCCGCAGTATCTGCCGCACCCCCCACATTCGGCATCCGGAAGGTCCCATCCAGCTTCGCGATCTTGTGCGATTTTCCTTTCGCGTACGAGATTTTCTATCCCTCTTAGCTTCCTACCCTGCAAGCTTCTGGGGAAACATACCATTTCCCGTCCGAAGATGTTCATCCCGTCGAGCGCACGCATTGCCTGTGTTGCGCTCGTGACGTCGCGGAACACGATGTGGGCTTGCCCCCGGTGCTTCATGGTCTTGAGGGCGACGACGTCGAGGACTATGCCATACGTGCTGAACAATGTGTACAGTGAGATCCGCAGATCGGGTTTACGGATCTTGTCGTTTAGGTTTTGGACGTAGAGGGTTTGGTTTGGTGGAATGGCGGACATGGTGGCTGGGGATTGAGTGGTGGTGGGGAGAGGGTTGGTGAAGGTGGATGCGGTGTGTGCGTGCGCCGGGTAACAGGGTTTGGGAGGTTTGGGGTGCCTGAGCGGGAAGCTTAAAGAGGGATACACAACTTGGACAGCCCATCAAAGCGAATTGGTCTTTGGGATTCTGTACGGATTGCTAACGTGAACCCTTGTGCTGCCCTATGCTTGATGTCAGCTGTGAAATGACCGCTTCTCTAGTTCACATTATAGCCATCCCGCTGCAAGTATTCGTGGTCTAAATGCCCGCTCCTACAGTACCTTATATAACCAAGCCATGCCCTGGTTTTTGGCATTATACAGCTTTACCACGGCCTTGCTTGGAACCGCTTGAGTCATCAGACATCACCCGAGAGACTAAAGCAAAACGCCGACTGCGCTTCAATCATTCCCACACTGGGATGCACACCATTGATTTATGTGGTTATGTTTCTGCATTTCCAACGTGCGCACGCGCCTACGATGGTACCTGCCGCCCTGCAAACCTTCCATTACATTGTCGAGCTGACAAGATTACCGAACAATTTCGTTTGTGAACCGGCCTGAAACAACACTCTTCAGCTATCAATATAATTACGGATGACTGATGTTTCAACCCCATCTGTTGGTACATCAGGCAGGGAATAAGGTTTTAGAAGCGTGCTCCTGAGTCGGTCACAAGTCCATCACTCGTATAATCGTGCCATCACTCGGATTACAGATTCCCCTTTGCGTTTTCTGGTTAGTTAGTTGTCTTGTTACACCAGTAGGCTTTCTTGAGATATGATTCCAACTTCAGTTTCTTGCTCTGATACGTACGTGGTGGAAATATAAAAATTCGTTTATTGTCTAGCACATGATTTATTGTGTTTGAATGTTTTAATAGTACTTTATATGAAGTCTAATAGAGGGAAGTTCAAGTTGTCTCGTTCTCAGACTGAAATAATTTCTAGTTGATCAAGCCTGTGAGCGAGGCTAGAAACCTGGGCACGAGACTCAACCAGTCCTTCATTCTGGTTCAGGGCATTCCGAAAGTACATGATTTCCTTCACCAAGGGGTCTAGCGATGGTCCAAAAAAATAACGGAACTCGGTTCGATACAACTTAGAATTGTCGCCGAGATCGATCATTCCCTGGTGAATGCTGTTGATATTTTTGACCTTGTCGGTGATTTCTTCGAGAGTGGAAAGCAGGATATCGAAACTGATAATGAGGTCCTCCTGTGCTGCTTTGGCGCCCATGAATATAGCAAGTTGCTCGTCCGCGAGAGACGTCATTTTCTGGGGTGTTGAATATCTGGTATTGGCAGTTGGGGAGATTGAGAAGTAGGAGGAGGATGATGGAGCGATTATATAGGGTGTCAATGGAAAGCGCTGGAACGATTGCTGGGATACCCATTAGCAAACTTGTTAGTGAACACTAGAATGCCAACGATACCACTCGGACGTGCAGAACCTCTTCAAGGTTCGAACATTAACCAGGCCCATGAAGGGATTTCCGTCATGCATAGGGGGAAACCTAGTGGGGTAGGATTAGCACAGTCTATCTTATACTCTATTTAGGAAAATCTACCGTTTTCCTCAAGAGCTCAGCCAGGGGCAGAAAACCGGCGGGCTCCGTGGTCACACTCGATCACTCGACGAAATTATATGAAGAAAATCTCCTGAAAATTCCCATCAAAGTTTGCGTTTTATATACTAAAAATAGCACGTATAAACTCCCTTCCAATGCATCCCGGCTTTGCAGTACATTTTTTTGTCCCAAACTATTTCATGCATCAAAACTCCCTCCAATGCAAATGCCAGGTGAAGATGCTCTCGTATACCAGACTTTTCGGCTTCGCTTCGCGGCGAATGCTTACGAGCGAGGCAAAATGTCTAGGCGCGAGAGCAAGGTGAAGAGCCCTAGTGCTTCTTCTGCTGGAAGCCATCGCAGCAAGCACCGAATCCCGAGTCGCTCAGGGCGAGGAACTCCTGGTACTCACCATCCTCTTCCTGACCGAAGCAGCCATCGTATTTACGCTGGCCGTGCTTTGGCTTGGAGTAGCACGGGCTGCTGTAGGAAGGCTGATCGGAGGGGATGGGCTGGTAGCAAGGTGACTGCGGCTGGTATTTGGTCGGCGATTGGTTGTTGTAGTTGCTCAAGATGGGGAAGTACTTGGGTTCTTTGGGGGAACATTTCGGGGCCGGCGTCGGGCGTGGCTCGTGGATCTGGACCAGGTTTGGCCTCTGGTTGAGGTTGTTGAATGCAGTGTTGCCGATGTTGTTGCCGCCGGGACGAGCGATGTTGTAGCAGGGACGAGGGAGGTTGGTGGGTGATGCCATTGCCGTGGCAGCGGCGAGGAGTGTGAGGAGAAGAGTGGATTGCATTGTGTGAGAGTATTTGAGATGTGGACGTGGAGTGAGGACGGGTTGGTGAGGATAGATGAAGGGGATGAGGGGGGTATTTATGGCTGGTAGGAGTGCGTAAATTGCCCCCTTTCTTGATGGAGTAGACGAGTAGGTTTCTCTGCGGAGGAAATCATGATACTGCGGTTCTTGTCTAACGTGGGGTCTAGCTGGGGGTGTTTGGGGTCATCGTAATGGCCAGGAATTGATCAAATCTTGGAGCATCGTGCGCGAGGGCAGTCGAACCTAACCCTCTAGGTCCAGCGTGAAACCTTGAGCTTCTACAATCCGTCCATATGCCTCTCCCTGAATAATGATCGATCAAATAAGCGAGCGAAGTTTGAGGTTATTCGACAGAAAAGTTTCTGGCATTGTGGGACCACATGAAACCGTTGTCTGGGTTAGAGATCTACAATAACATAGCAGAGTATGCTTCAGTGGCTCATGAATGAATGGGAAATCTAGACTTATTTTTAGTAGAGTACTACCCTCTACAAATAACATAGACCAAGTACTTCAAGCCACAATCTTTCCAAAGCAACCTTGAAATACCACGGTAAGATATAATCTAAAAGGTAGCATCCATGGATCCTGCAAACCATGACCAATGTTCAAGGCTACAAGACATATTAATTGCATGGAATATAGATACCATATTTCTATACTCTACCTGACGGTGTCTTGACAAAATTGACCTCGATTTTGCCCCATAATTCGGTCTTTGTAAATAAATCTTCACCACCCACATTTTTCACGCTCCATAGTAACAACGAACAACGCGACGACAACAAATTTGCACGATCAGAGGATCGTCACCCGTGATGTTCAATGCGTCAACAATAGATTTGCAACGACCAGGGGATCCGCACCAACAATGGCCATTGCGGACACAAGAGATCTCCCACGACATCTATTTATAAGTGCTAGCTTTCTCTCAAGCTCGATTGTCGTGAATATCACACTGGAACACCACCGTCGCAAACAGCGCTCGCTAACATTGCAATCCTCACAAACGCTTTTTACAAGTGACTTGTAAACTCCTCCAAACACCCACTATCACCATTTCATTACTCCCCCGGACTGTTCCTTCTCGAGCTATGCACACAATATTATGAGTGATTATCTTCTTAAGACTTGATAGTGATTATATACGGGCGTCTTTTGTCAATCTGAAGACCAATAACCCGCATCCGGGCCCAGGAATCACCGTAGACGCACATCTATGGTGTACTAGAATCGTGCGCTCAAACCCCCAAGAAACCCACTTCTTTAGGCCACCCCTGACCTTGTTCCCCTCTCCACTTGCGACTGCCATTCATTGCATTGATTTGCGTGTCATTCAATTCCTCGAGTTCCTCAAGACCATTTCGGTTCGTGGGAGGTATTTCGACACATGACACGAACCGGATCCATATCCATCTTACGGCCTCCGGTTCCATTAAAATACCCTCCCAACCAAAACACAGACACGGATCGGAATTGAATTGCTATTTGGAATGTAGCACGATGGGTATGCGGAGAGATGGATTACCAAATATGAGCCGGATCAATCGTGTGTTTTGGGTGAGCTGTAGGGGAGCGTCCGAGCGGTGATAGTGATAATACGACCTAGGACCGGAGCGTCCACCCACGGGTCATTCACCGCACTATCCAGAGTCAAAGAATCGCCATCAAAAGGCAGCAAGTGCCATTAAAGTGTTTGGCGCTCAAGTAGTGGTAATATTAGTCAGGGTGGTGGTAGTAGTGATGGTAGCGGTGGTGGTGGAACCCAGGATCTGAGGGAAATTGAGGTAGAATGGTATAGGAATCGTGGGGAAAACTAGGCTGCCTCACAGGTGATTGATTTATGTGGAGTTGGAACCCAGTGGACAGAAGACTATGCAAAGAAAAGACAAGTGTTTGATCTCTGTAGTTCGCCGCATGTAGAGGACGAGACGGAGGAAATACCTGGCCGGGAGGGAGAGGACGAAGCTGAAAGCACAGAGAGGAGCACAACTCAGCTATCGTGGCACTCTAAGCTGGACACACAAGTGACAGTGATAGCCAGGGCGATAGTCCGGAGAAGTCCTGAAATGATAATCAGAATTGGCTATCCGGAGTGGCATGTGGGTGATAGCTGATGATTCCACTGAAAACCCACATCAGTTTAGCCATACACAGAAACATTGTCAACAGAGGGCTCTTTTGCTCATTCCTCACTCCCACTTCCAGTCCATGGGCGCCTCATATATACCTGGTCACCCAGTGAAGCCCAAATAAGCTGCGGTACCGGTGGTCCGTCCGCCTAGCACATACACCTCTCTCCTAGAAGATTTGTCCAGCAAAACACTCCTCAAAGCGCACATTTAAACATAATAGAAACACCCGCTTCTCCGGGCAAGCATGTATTTGGATTGCCTACAAATCAATCAAGTTCCACCTCACGATCACAAGAAGTCACTCAGCACAAATAATCACTCGAAACACCACCACAAACTTTTTCTAAACGCCACAAAATGCCTCCTAACTTTTACATGCCGTCTCAAACTCCTCAAAATGCAAGACACAAAACCCACCACGCCCCCCAACCCTCTACTCCTTAACCTCAGCATCCTTCTCAACCTCAACAACCCCCTTCGCATACCCACCATTACAGCAGTACCCGCACCCGCGGTTATCATAGCAGGGTTTGTCGTAATAGCAATCATCATAGCAGGGTCTACCGTACCTGCAATCATCATGGCAGGGTTTACCGTAACTGCAATCATCGTAGCAGCAATTATCTCTGTAATTGGCACACTTGGGATCCCTGCAGCACTTCCCACCCTGCAAACAAGTATTACAAACAATGACCGGGTGCTCCTCGATAACAATAGAGTCCCCACGCTTCTCGATCTTCTTCTCCTCCACATCATCGGTGCTGCGGAAGCGTCCGGTGCAGGGGTAGCCGTATCCGCGCGTGAACGGACGCCCGCCGTTGACGTCGACGTCGATGTCGACGGTGCTGGGGCGGCCGGGGCGGCTGGGGTAGCTGGGGTAGCAGTTACAGCAGCGGTCCGGGCAGTAGTTGCAGCTGTTGCAGTTGTTGCAGTTGGGGTAGTAGCTGCATCGGTCCGGGTAGGGGCGCGCGTAGGGACGCCCGCCAAGGCGGTTGCGTTCAATGTCTACCTCGATGTCGACGTTTGCGGGCTCGCGGTAGAATCCGCGGGCGGGGACTTGGGGTGCCGGTGCGGGGGTGGGTGCGGCCATGGCCGCGGCGACTAGGAGAGGGAGGAGGCTGAGGATCTTGGTGGCGTGCATGGTGGTGAGAGTGTATGAAACTGAAAGAGTGGGTTGTGAAAATGAGTGAATGCAAGTTGGTGAGGATGAGAGGGTGGGGGGATGGGGATGTATTTATGGCCACCCCCAGATTCTCCAGATTGTGTCCAGATACAAGTGCCGCTACTGTGGGGATGGAAAATGGAGCTGATGCACTAGGAACATGAGCACATTACGAAATGCTGGCTGGTCGAGCTCCAATCGTCGTACCGTAAGATCTGGACCAAAGTACAGAGTTTGTGCCTAGGCCTGAGGGCGAGGTATATCTGCAAGCGTCAGTGATGTTTCTTACGTCTATATTTCTCGATAGTGGAAAGTAAGGAGGTTTGACCAGAGAGAACGAGAGCATGAAGGTGTAGTTCGAATTGCTTCCGTGGTGCAGACCGGGTATTGTAATCTATTGATCTCTATGCTCTACAATACTCTGAAACGCAGCCCTACGGATCCTCGATCCGTGTGCAACTGTCAGAGTTTGTTTGTACAGTTCGAACTAACGTCCATCGCCTGGCAAGGAGTAATCGATATCTTGGTTCATGCAGTCTTCAGAGAAGGTTTAGAACTAGCCACACCTAGCCAAAGGACCCTGAAGACCCTTGGCACGGCTATTAAACCTAAACATCGAGTGAGGCGGAGTTAAACTGTCAACGGCTGAAGACCAGGCATTACTGGTAATTCTCGACAGGCGATGTTTGTTTAGAAAGCAACCTCTTTTGACTACCACAATTTGCTCGTCAAAAACTGGATGGGACAATCAAGGTGGAAGAGTTCAGGCTGGAGGACGAATAACATACTTTGCTTGCACTCCCTAGGTTTGAACTAAAGCTATGGATTGCTTCCGGGGCCGTCCGAGGGGGAGGCGGGGTAGAGTTTACACGGGAAAAGTCTCGTGAATCTGTAGATACTATCTCTGGATCTCGACTGACTAGCCACGAGACGGGATGTCTCGAGACCGAGGCCAGTCCTGTCTCCGTAACACTGCCAGACACTGGAAGTCTACTGCTCTAATACCATTAGATATTGATCTCTGCTCTACAGCTATATATCTACCGTTGCTCATAGAGGCACCTGCAACATAACTCCACAGAACCACCGTTCATGTATAGACGGAGTTGTTGCACGGCCCGAACGGCGCCCACCGCACTTCAAGGAAGTAATCTTGGCTCACGTTCTTCGGAAGAAGGTTTAGAACTAACCACGCCTCTCCAAAGGACCCCGAAGATCCTTGTGCACGGGTGAAGCTAAACTGACAATGGCTGAAGCCAGTAAGGGGGAGTACATGAATCCTACCTCTGGCTTCGACTGCACGAGACAGGGCCTCGGCCGGTACTGTCTCGTCTCGTCTCGTCTCGTCTCGCCTGTACATCGGACGTTGGAGTATATTGCTCTAAACCCTTTACTGGCTTTAATTTCTATATACCCACTATCGAAGTCTACAAACAATCCCAGAGCAGGTGCCTGGACTCGTGTACTAGTTACTACCAAAGCTTATTCATGCCATTCAAACATCCATCATCTTACAAGCAAGTGGTTATGATACACGCAACAATGCTCCATACCGGCGTCTTCCGCTGACTGTTGTATAAGAGCACAGTCAGGAAGAGAACCCCGAAGTCCATACCCAACAACCCCGATCTTCAAAACGTACCAACACTTCTCGAGAGGATCCAGAACAATTACAAAAGACCCCGATCTCCTACATGAGGAGGGCACAAAGCCAACCCGGATATTCTAGATCGCATCTTACCAGAACTCTATGTATAGTATACAACCAGAATCGACAAACTTAGGGAGGGTATCGGTCGTTAACACTCTTTCGAATGGAGAGATTTGTAGTTCTAGAGTAAAACAGTGTTTACGAAGCCCGTGCCTGAAGCTTCGCAGGCCGCATTCGAGACCATGGAAAGGACCGCCAGCCCGGTGGACAGTTTCTGATCACCATCAACCTCGACCACAGCCTCCATTCTTCCACAACCCTATCCCAAAATCTCCCCCAACAAACCTTTCCACTTCTACCATCTAAAATACCCACTCCACGCCAAACAAAAACCCCATAAATGTCGTGAATCAACCCCCCTCACTACAATTCGACACCGAGCATGCACCTATGCCCCGCCTACACCCCGGCAGAAACATACATACCAACGACATAACGATAATCAACAGCAGCACTCGTGGGTGGCGTGGCACGTGGGGATGTTGCGCACGCAAGATGAGATGGTGCCAAAATTATGCACTCTAAGATGGTGAGCGCGGCATCTTCCAGTACATTACATTTGTTGGAAAACCACGACCAATGTTTTATCTAACGCTCAAAACCCCAGAAATCCCCAATACTTAAAAATCCAATACATGTACATACAACACAAGGCAGAAGCGGTGATACGTAAGCTACCAGGATCGCAGAACTCACAACGGGCATGAAACATTACTAAATAGCCCAATCCAGGTCGTGCTCAAGCTCAAGCTTGTTTACATCCTACCTTCCACACACTGGTTGTGATAGGGCGTGATCCCTCCACTCTCACGATATCTGAGACTTCTACCATGAGGATCCTCACACTTGCAAGATGGCCACAACGCCCTTAATTGCTTTCTCGCCCGTAAGTACTTCATGCTCTCACCGATAGGCCTAGAATTTCCCCCAACAGAAACAGAAACCTACACAAAAACCCACAATAAGAGAGAAGAAAAATAAATACAACGCCCACAAACACCAGCTAACCAAACAAGACTCATTACGAATAACAGGGTAGAAGAAAAAATCGGCGGAAAAAAATACAAATGCTTTGCTGTAGGGATTTTCGGTTGGGGTCGAGGCAAGAAATATACACTTTGCTAGAATCAAAGATGCTTCCGTCGAAGAAAAAGAGAAAATAACAAAACGCGTACATATAACGCCGGCTTTCTAACAGTGTTCCTGAAAACATGTATGTAAGTAGGTGTATACACGAACACTCCATGATTCCCATCTTCTGCGTCCGTTTATATTGGCGGTGTACTGTTGCTTGTTGCTTGTTGCTTGTTGCTGTTGCCATAGCTGCTCTAACTCTTCGCGTGCACCGCCTTGCTGATGCCCAATCCCACCGCCACAGCTGCGCCCAGAATCAATATCGCGATTCCGATCTTGATCCACATCCACAACCGCTTCTTATCGGCAGCCTGCTTCTGCAGCATACGTCTTGCAGGCCACATCCCGCACTCTTCCACCTGCATGCTGCATCTAATGTTCTCTCCTCTCGAACCAGAGACACCGCTCTGCCGTGGAGATTTATGACACGGTGGAGGTTCAGTCGGCATCGATGCTTCGTTGTGAACCGTGATGACTACCTCTTTGTCTTTGGGTAGAGTCTCCATCGGTAACGAATTCACAGACACGGTTGCCGTTTGGGAATTTACAAGATCGGATTGGTAGTTATCTTGTGAGAAACAGGGCTCTTCGGCAATTGTGGTTGAGGTTGAGGGTGTTTTGTAAAGGGCAGCAGACGGAGAAGCGGGAACGTCGGGCGGAGGGGTGGTAGCTCGTGATTCTACAGGTGAATCAGGAGGCGGGAGCATAGAAGCTCGGAATGGATTGTTAGATTGCGGTGGCGGCATCGACGAGGGTATTTAACAGTCTCGGTGCGGCTGACTGGGTCCAAGGTCGTCAAGGAAAGTATATACTCGAGGGAAATCGATGCGTCGAACTTGGGAAATTGCTTTTCTAGACAAACAACGAGCAAGGTCAGCTGCTGGCAATTCAATTGAGGAAGGCTTGAAACGGCCAAAGGGAAAGAATGGAATGGGAGGAGGAGGAAGGGCAAAAACAAAGGAAGAAAGACTAACAGATCCCAAATTCCTAACTCAAAAACACACACGCCAGTCAATTGTCCCCACAATCGAGTCGAGATTGCAAGACAGCAGGCTCTGTCGAGGAAAGGAGGCAGACAGGTAGGGTCACAAAGAGGCGAGAGAGGCTACCGCGAAAGGAGGCTGTGTGCACAGGAATAAGAACAAGAATTGCGAGGACAGCAGCGGTAGTTAATGAGCGACAACGATGCGGGCCCGTTCTGAGAAGTGGGAATACTCGCGAGAGTACTGGTGGTGGTAACTTCCTCCTTTGAACGCATGCGGCTGCTAGTCTATTTGTTGTTGACCGTCTCAACCAATGCAAGCTGGGACGTGGCTGCAGTACTAGTCGGCAGAATCCTTACCAATGATCTAGTACCTTACCTACTAGGCAAGTATGTCGAGTAGATGGAGGGGGGGAGGAGAAGAGTGGGAGAGAGAGAAGGGAGAGAAGGGAGAGAAGAGAGAGAGAAGAGCGGAAGAGAGGAAGAGTTGGAGCTAAAGGGAAGCAAAAGAAGAAACAAATGCGCGGTTTTGACTGGGCCCAAGCTGAGCCAAAGAATGCAGAACCGAGGAAACAAGCAATTGCAACTCCTGCGTGCCTGGGTACTGTAGATACCGGCACTTTCTTTCTTACGTACCCTCTCAGCGCGGTGGCTGCATGGACGCCTACTCGTTATTAAGGTTAATACTAGCCTTGGTTAATGCTGGGCCGCTCTAGCCACAACGGGGCGCGCTACTCCCCAATCGGACCGCGCTGGGATCGCTTCGGAATAACATCCTAGTCCTCAAACGCGATCGTCCCGGAGAGATGAACTTCTGCTCATGTAGAGCACTCCACGGCGCCGTGGAAATCTGGCGGGCCTCGACTGCGCAGGCCTGCGTTGATCGTCATTACAGCCGCTCCCATAGCCATCTCATCTGGCCAAACAAGTCCAATTCATCTCCGTCTTCCAAGGTCCTATGATGCATCCTCATGGCGGGCGTCCATTGGGCTATTCCACAAACAATTAGATCCAATGGAGAGGAAATGGGGTCTCGAGACTCCTTTTACCCGGGTACCCCCCATGCCATCCACCGCACGCAAAAAGAACAAGCAGCAGGGCAAACGCAATCCAACGTAGCATTGTGCAGAAATAACTATTTGTGTCCCGTTCCACAAAAATCTCTTTTCGCCTCCGTGGGGCGCCGCTGTGGAGCAGCACTCGTAGCACCAGAACGTTCAAACCGGCCTGGCTCGGACGATCAACTCCATCCGAAATGTCAGGTACCGCGCCGTCACCCAGCATCGAGGGTCTAATTTTTCTCTTCCAACGGACGGGCGGGCGCCAAAAATTGTTCGTGTACCACAACATATCGCATATAAAGCCTCATATCAATTTATGCGCGCGCCCACGATGTGCCGGGATGTATCTATTCTACCTTCTCTTCTGTACCTACCGCGCGTTCCTACTTATGCAACCGTAAACTCCCGTCCCTCACTTGCATGCATAAATGCTAGCAGCTATATCTAAAAGCTATGCAATGCGGAGATGTGGCGGTGGCGAGCATATACATAGCCGACTCTGCGTGCGACAAGAGATTTGGTGCGGGGGACTCCAGCGTCCAGAGCAGAGTAACTGCAGGCGGAATGGGGCGCCGGCCTTATCGCTGAGCTTCCTGGGGAGGAGAATGGCCTGTTCTCCCCCCAGCACTTTTCCACCTACCAAAAGCTTCGTTCCCACCCACCCCACCATCAGAATCAAACTGTATTCCTATGGGGGGATTTCTCCGTCCGCCCCTCCCCCACTATCCCCCACAGCCACGTCTTTGGAGTAGAGTGCAGACCCAGCAAAGGCGTCGCGATCTCTTGGGTGTCCCTTTTTCCGCCGCCCAAGATATCGCAACCGCTTTTCCACCACACAGTATTCCAGGATTTCCCTGCAATTCCTGCACTCGTGTCATTTGCGTGTTTGACTGCTGCTGCCGCTGCAAGAACCCGCGAAAACGAAGCACGAAGAGACTGAAGTATGCAGAAGCCAGCACCCGCGACGGAGGCTCAACAAACGCTTAGTACGAATATCACTCGCTCGCAATCGCCCTAGCTGCGTCGCCGCTGTCGCCGTCGGAAGCATCAACATCCGCATCCCGAGATCGCCAAAAAATAAAAATCTCCTCTAGTTCTTACATACCCCGCCCCGCCGTTGGAAAAGTCTAAACTCTAACTTTATTCCGACCTCGTTGATCGACCGTGATGCGTTCGCCAGACAGCTGCATCAACCGCCGTACAAAGTCGCACGCTGAGCTCGAGCTCTGTATACCTGAACCTCGCTGCACGCGAACCCGTACCGGTACTTCGTCGTCAGGTAGAGTACAGCCAGGTACTTATATATAGGTACACAACACCTTCCTCCCCGACCCCCGAGCCGAGAGGTCCAAGCGCATGCACGCTCGGTCTTGCAGGCGGCGGTGAAACAGGTGCACCCGTGCCCGGAGGCTCACCTCATCACCGCGCGACGAGGAGTTGGGCTTGAGTAACGAATCAGCACGCCGCCCCCGCACCGGATGAAACAGTTCTCCACCCGCCGTGGCTTTCTTACACAAGCTGCCCCGGGTGGTCCGAACTGCCGGCAGCAAAAGGGGGGATGGCAGATGTGGAGTGGGGACGTCGGATTTGGGGGTGGAGACTTCGAATTCTCCCCGTCACATACAATAAGGCCCTGAGCTATTAGGACCGCGGGAAAGACCGAAAAGCTCGCAACCGGTGTGGTTTGTGGCCAAGGCAGGTCCTACTATACTCGGGCCGCACCAAGTGGAGCGTAAACCTGGCTTGGGCAGGGAGCTTGTGAAAACCCCAGTTGGTTCTTGGCTCGAGCTTTGGGTATTAAAGCTGCTATAGCCCGCATATACATACTGTACAATCAGCAGGGCATAAACGTGGTTCCCGGACCCAACATCACATCTGAGACTCGACAACCCGAGCCGAGTCGTACTTTCCCCCCTCCGCTCGGGACTCGGCTCATGCCCACTACTACCGATCGTTACCGCAAATAGCAGAGCTTAGAGGGAAGGCTAGGGAGTCTAGAACTCAGCTACAACCTACAAATAGATACAGGCACTGACGCAAATACGGCTTCCACCGCTCGGATGGAATTTAGACGGACGTCGACTACCTATAACTCGGATCACAGGGTGGAGATTCTCGCGGGTGGTGTGGGGTAGATAGCGCTCTACATATGGGTTCGGACGGAATGGAGGAGACATGGCTTCAAGGGATCGATTGCTTTCATGGAGGCCATGATTAACTATGCTCGGGGCCGTAAGCAGTCTTGGATTACTACCAGAACCGTGCAATTCACCGCCAACGTCAAGGTTTTAGCCACAGGTATAGCCCCGGTCACACTCGCGTGGATATCGAGATCGACGTTGGGCTGCCAGACGGTACGACTACGATCACAAGGGTTATTGCCCTTACTACTACACCAACTATTACGACCGCCTCAGCTGCTACCTAGAACGTTTCATCAAACCTTAAGGCGGACCGCTGCGGTGAGGTTTATGCCTCATTGATGGAGACAAGAAGTAGGGGGCGTTATTAACATGGGAGACAGATTCATATCAAAAGGGTTAAAATCCATTTGCAAAGTAGAAATATTATTATAGCCGAGGGCGTGATTCATTATGATTTATTATTATTTGGCTGACACCTGCCTTAACTGCACTGATATTAGAGTATGTGGTTTGTCTGGTATGATGGCAAAAACTTGATATCCCCTCCTTACCCTTAGAGATATATCGCCGCTCGACCAGATCTGCTGTCAAGTTCAACATTGAACTCGACTAGTCTGTTTCCGGGCCATATGTATCGAAAGAATATCCTAGCTTCTGGATCGTACATGTACTTTAAATCAGACTTAAACAGCTGTAGACAAACTGCCAAAGCGTACTCTATAGCGGGTGGCTAAAGTAGACATTTAAGTGGTTGAAACAGGCAGCGGCCAAACTACCAGCCCACTACTCTATGTCAAGTACAGGCCGAGCAGAAAGAACCTGTTAGAACCCATCCTCAACTGAACAGCTCAGTTTCCTGCCAGTTGGGTTTCATGAATAAGTAAACTATAACCAGAAACAACGATATTCAACGTCACAAGTCCTTCCACTGAGCGTCATAAGCACATCCCCAGTCAGGCCGGTACAAGATTGTTCACATCGGCTCTGGATGGTAAAACCCGCTTATGTCCACTTCTTGATTTTCGCCACCCTGTAGATTAGACCATGGGATCCAAGTCCGCACCTCGCTTGGTACACTGCCAGATGAAGCTGCTCAGTGCAACCTTGACGGCCATGGTGAAACGTACCCGAGGTAAAACGCCAACGAGTGACGCAGAGTGCACACTAGAAAAGATTCCAGGATGCAAGTTACTAGGTGGTTACTAGTACAGGGAGATAGCCCGGGATAGGGAAGGAAGGGTTGCAGATCCGGAGGATGATGTGGTGGCGGTTGTGGCGGCGGTTAATAGCCGTATGTTGCAGGTGGGCTGAACACTTCCCCCCGTCACACGGTGGTAGTACCGTTTGGCTGCAAATCTTCTTTCTCCGGGAAAACATGTGCAAGCTTGAAAGGAATGACGTGCTAGCCCATCTCAATGCAGTATCCTCCGCCAGAGAGAGATCTGGAGGTATGTGCGGTTCTCGTTGTCAAATGGTAGCATGTACATCCTAAATCCCAAGACAAAGAAAACTATGAGACACCGACCTGGAGATCCAGAGCGCCGATCAGTGAACCGCTATATATGTGACTGCCCCGAGACTGGTCCGTTCCCACGAACAAGATTACTCACCTCGCGACGACGCCTGGGTACGGCAGAGCAGCTGTGCACCGCAACTCTGAGACTACTGTCCCTTTCGAACAATTCTTGCATGGTACAAAGCCGGACCAAAACGGGCCAGAATGGCCCCGATTTGTGCTATTAGTCAATCCCACATGTATGAGCCACGGGTTCCCGCGGTGGCTTGCCGTTTCTTATCCACGGTATCAGTGGCAGGACGGGTGAGAACCGATGTTTGGATCATCTATTGTCACTCGTTTCCCAGAGCGTGAATTAAAACCCCCCCCACCCCAGACCGCTTGCACGCACGTACTGGTATACTGTGTCTACCAGTAGAAACTAAAGATTGAACCTTCCGCTTTTAATGAATCGAGATTTTGTAATTTCCAGTAATGGTAAACTTCACCCTCCAAGTTGATAGCGTCTTCGGGCTGGTGCTGGAGGCTTGTCTACCAGTCCTACCCGCGTCTCCCATCAAGTACTGTGGATTTTTGGGTGCCACGTGCACCTTCTTCAACGTACCACACTCCGAGACCCAGGGAAGATTACAGAAACTGATACGGAATCTTGAGTGATAGCCTGTGACCCCATTATCCATCACTTCCAATGATGGGAACTATTCTATAGTGGATCACAAATACGGTTGTCAGTACTACAGCACAGAACCGGTGGAATATCAAAGAAATGTTTTTCAATTTAGAGGTGTCGAGTGCGCACCCATGATCACTACTACTACAAGTTCACATCACACCCTCAACCTCATAAAAACCATCAATCATAAAACCAGCACCGTATCAAGCCGGGGGTACAGGATACATACACATATGAAAGCAGGACTTCTTATCATACTTAGGGTAAAAACGAACGATCATCATCATCACCGGGTATAATCCATCATCTCTCCCTCTCCCCCCATGAAAAAAAAAGAACTAAAAGAGATAAAAACAGTTGCGCATCCAGTGCCAATTAATCCCACAAACCCATCATAGCACACTAATATTCCGCCATCGGCTTATCCGTCAACGTAACCCCCATTTGCTCATCACTCCCATCGCTCGCAACACTATCCCGCTGTCCCATATTCCTTGCCAACCCGGCGTTCCCCCGTCTGAACCGTCCGGTACTCGCGTGTCCGCTTCTTCCGAGACTATTTTTCTTCTCTAGACCTCGGGCGACGGCGGCAGCCGTGATAGCGGCCGGCTGTGGCGGCGGAGAAGTTCTATTTGCAGAATCGCTGTCTGGTGAGTCCTGCTGCTCTGTGGCCGTGGGCGTATCGATTTTGGCCTCTCCAGCGCTCCCGGGAACTTCCAGCGACTCCCGTTGCTTGAACCTTCCGCCCGAGCTACGGGGACTGCTGTTGGTAGGGGAGGTGTTGATCGGAAATCGCGTCACGTCTGAAGATACCTGGCGTCCGTGACGCAACGCTGGTGCTGCGGGACTCGAGGAGCGGCTCTTGGCAGTGTGGATGACGGCGCGATTGCGCGCCTCGACGTGTTGGCGGCGCTGGCTCTCATCGGTGGAGATGGCGCGAGGGCGGGCAGTGGTTGATGCGCGCTTTAGGGCGCCGAAGATCTGATCCTTGTATGCGAGTAGGTCTCTGATGAGGCGGTAGCTGTGGCGTTCGTTCAACGTTAATGATGATTCAGCGCGGGGGCGGAGGATGCAGTTGGTTAGCGACTGTGCCAGGGCGTGGACGAAGCTTTCGTCCGCGGAGGTGAGCTCGATAAGACGGGTGAAGTGTGTGGTTATGGCGTCTAGGGTGGCGATGTTAGTGAGTGGTAGAGTGCCGAGGGTGTTTTGGATGATTGTGAGGCGGTCCTCTTCTTTTCCTTCGGCGCCGTGCGTGGTGTAGACGGTCTTGATAATTTCATACTTTGTGGATGATACGATCGAGTCTGCCCAAGTTAGCTAGGGTTCCGGTAGTAACCACCAGGGGCATACCAGGAAGTTCGAGGAGGTAATGTTTCAAGACACTGGCAACAATGGGGATTTCATAGTTGGCTAGAACCTCTTTGGGCGGAGCCTTTCCATTGTTGATGGCATTTCGGAGGTGGTGGGTAGCGCCTAGCGGCACATCGACCAGCCATATTCCCCTTCTGGCCTCATCACCCTCAAGATCAGGGTAGTCTGGGAATGTCAGCCAATTCTGTCAGCGGAATCTAAGTCACTTACGATGATCCAAAAATTGCAAGATGCTAGTAATGATGACAGGTACCCGTTTCCTGTCAGCTCTAGCCCTCGCTTCCAAGTCTATACCAAAGGTTTGTTCTGCAAATATCGTCAGTCATAACCAGCAACCATCAAGTCGTATCTTGAAACCAACCATCCGGAGAATTGTAATAATTCTCATAAGTGATGACCTTTGGTACAAACGACCCGGTCCGGTAATTTTCAATCAAATAGCGTAGATCTGTTGTTGGTAGAATCGATTCTTGGTGTATCTCGATCTGGTCCATTGTCCGCTGAAGACTCGGGATGATATTTGAGACAGCGCCCGAAAAGTCCAGGATGACCGATTTGATAGCCTTCACCCGATCCACCTCGCACTTTTCCATAAACTTGAGGTGCTCCATGATCGCCTCTTCCAGCTGACACCTCATGAGATCCAACTGCCTAACGCCGGCCTTGTATCTCGCGTCCGCTTCCTTTGTTTCCCGCCTGACTCTATCGTTCGACGTCTCTCCCGGGTGCTGGTTGGCCAAGAGATTACCAAGATAATCACCAATCGTTGGGCTCGAGGCCTCGTCTTTACCACTGCCGTTCATATGGATCGTCGATTGTCTCCTGAGAAGTGAATTCACAGGCTTCGGACTGACGCCTGCCCACTGGAACGCCTTCGGGCGGAACTGGTAGTTCAACTTCGGGTTATTTGAAAAAGTATTTCCCACAGCGCCGACCAATCTCAGGAAGCCGTTTCCGACCAGATCTTGCCCGATACGCTCCGCATAGGAAACGGAAGAAGCGCCCCAATTCTTCATGATCCACGTCACCAACATCTCTCCCGTGGCTACATTCTGGTATGTACCCAATATAGCCACCTTGACCTCGCCCAGCGGGATCTCCTCAAGCATATCCGCCAACTTCTGCTTGACCATACCGGGCTGCATGAAATCGTCCCCGATCTCCAGCGGCTCCAGATCCTCATCGTCCTTATCGGCGTCTGACACTAGCTTGATAACGGGCGTGATCTTTGCGGTAGCAGAGCTGGGCGAATCCACCGCCGTCGGCTGTGGTACGGCGATGAACTTTGTCTCCTCTTCCATATCTTCGACGAGACGACATTTATTGAAATAATGCGACCGCAGCTTCTTGACCTGCTCATGCTGCCTGTCATAGGCCTTGATAAGATCGAGGAGTTCTTCGTGCGAATTGTTGACCCGTTCCGCATGGTCTTCGCACCACATCGAGAACGGGTTCAGGACGAGCGCGCGGATATTTTCTGCGACTTTGCGATGAGCTTTGCCGGCCTGGGTTGGGAAATCCGTCAGCGACCACCGGGAAAGGAACGTCAGGTACAACTACTAACCTCCTCCGTCTCATTCCTCCATGCTTCGAACGCCTATACACAACCCATGTCAGCCAGCCAGCATTTCACTGCCACACCTCCCCGGCATTACAAACCTGGCGAGCTGTGGCGCCATCGTCTCTACCAAAACCCCCATTCTTTTCGGCCGCCGATGGTATCGCGCAAAGTTTTGTGCCGTATAGTTCCTCCGCATCGGCCCGCATTCGTGCTACCAACAACACCTGTTGGTTCTCGACGATGCCCTGTTGGAGCTTGCTAAAGAGGACGCCGAGCCCTACAGACATTTATTCGTAAGCCAACCTACACTGCAAGGGCAAAGAAACAGCGGGACACTTACCCCCAGCATAATCGCCCGACCAGAACGAATCGGCGAATCCGGGCATGACGGGAAAAGAAAAAGAGCTTTAGGGAGGTGTGTGAACTTGGTTATCGGCGGGGGTGGGTTGTGGGCAGTAACGGTTCGGAGAAGTGGGAGAAAGCTCGGACAACGAGGCGAAAGTAGTTAAGGAGAGAAAAACGGAAAGTCCAGTTTAGGGAGTGCGTTCGTGATGTGCAGAGGTGGTAGTGGGTTTGTGGTGTTGATGACAGTTGGGAAATGAGTGGATGACAGACGTCCAGGGAGTTCGCAGGTTTCAGCCTCAGCTTGAGTGCGTACACCTCAGGAGAAACATCACACCAGCAGCTAACATCACCATATCTCCGATCTACAAGAGCTCGATAACCCACACAATGGATCGATCGAATATCAGTACAGTGGGCTGCGTCAGAAACAGCAATTCTATGCTCCCAAAGCACATGCGATGAGGATCCCGTTGTGCCAGCGCAATAGAAGGACGCTGCGATATCCCCTTCGGCTTACTCTACGTACGTAACCCTTAACAATTGTGCATCCACTTTGTCCTCCGGGAAACGGAGGGTGCTCGTCTGCCTGGACGTACGCTAACTGCCACCGAGCCACACCAATACAACCAGACTCTCACCCATGCAGTCCACACGGCTCTGACTTGGCTTGACTTCGATCGGTCCTCATTGACAGGGCTGCAGCAGCGGGTCGAGTTTCAATTCTATTTTTAACCCGCGCAACAGCAGCGAGGAATTCAATGTAACAAAGCCCTCCTCTCTCTGTCCACATTCTGCAGGCCGCATTAGCCTCCCAGCCATATTCTCCCCGTACCACCGCTTCCCCAACTCCAACATTCACATGTCACCCCTCTTCGACCTTATCCACCGCCTCCACTAGCTTAATCTAAGCGATCCTTGGCAAGCTTACCCTGCGGTGCGGGGAGTTGTGATATTGGGTTTTACATCAAAAAATTATCCCGCCGTTGGTAGCCCTACTCCGCCGCAGTCCCCGCACCACCTTTCCAACCGTGGCTCTTCCACCCTCGCCCCCGCTCTCCGATCTCGCGCAGTCCACCTACCACACGTCAATGGCGTCCTACCTCCTCGGCCGACTCCTGTCGCTAACCACCGACTCCCCCTCCACCCCGCGCATCCTCGTCCTGATCTCAGGATCGGGCACAAACCTGCAGGCCCTAATCGACGCCCCGCTTCCCGGCATTATCGTCCACGTGCTATCGAACCGCAAGTCTGCGTACGGCCTCGAGCGCGCAAAGAAGGCCGGCATCCCGACGTCATGCCACAGCCTGCTCTCGTACAAGTCACAGCACGAAACCACTGAGGCCGCGCGCGCCGCGTATGATGCCGATCTGGCACAGATGATTCTTGCGCAGAAACCAGATCTGGTTGTTTGTGCGGGCTGGATGCATATTCTCTCCCTGAACGCGCTGGATCCGCTCGAGAAGGCGGGGGTGGATATTATAAACCTTCATCCGGCCCTGCCTGGCCAGTTTGATGGTAAGGATGCGATTGCACGTGCGTGGAAAGCGTTCCAGGATGGGGAGATTGAGGAGACAGGTGTCATGATACATCATGTCATCAGTGCGGTTGATCAGGGAGAGCCGGTGTTGATACGGAAGGTGGCGATGCGGGCTGGGGAGAGCGTTGAGGAGCTAGAGGCACGGATTCATGAGGTTGAGCATGCGGCTATTGTTGAGGGAACAAAAACCGTGTTGGAGCAGCGGGCCGAGAGGTTACGTCAGCAGCAAAAGGCGTGAGAGTTAAGGATAAACAAAAAAATGTATATGAAATGCAATTATGTAAGCAAAAACAGTTGAAAATGACAACGAGTATGAGGGTACGATTACAAGATAGTTACAAAGTGAAGGTCTATGGTGATGAAAGCAGTTTATATATCCAAACACAATCCAAAAATGCCCGAAATCTAACCCAAAGAATGAAATGGGATGCAAAGGTTTCAAGATATCTACCACCACCATTTAGGGTCTGTGGGTAAGGAGGCGGAAGAAACCATGTTTTAGTAAGGGATGCCGTTCGTAAGATGCTGGAAGCGATCGTACTGTCCCGTCGAATAACTGCCATAACTCTTCTTGACCAAGTGTCTCATGTAATCGGCCGCCTCACGGTCCGTTTTATCCAGCTCGAACCGGTCCCTAAAGTTCTGGATGGTCTCGGGCTTGAAGCACGGAAGGCTAGAGCCACAGGTCAGCGTACTCTCATTGCCAGTAATAGATAGGTCATACCCGCTGTCAAGCATTAGCACAATACAGTGCGTCAACTTGTCCACGTATTGTCTGCACACTAAGAACGCCTTGACGCACAGCTCCTCGAACCATAGGTACGGCTGTGAGTCTGTAGTTCCGCCCATTACCGAGACCATCTCAGCCGTGAGCTTAAATGGTGCACGCTCAAACGTGATACCACCGGGAGCGATATCAAAACAGAAACCAAAATCTACACCATCATTAATTCTTGTCGTGGGAGGTGTCCACAACCAACATACCGATATGAATGATGTGTCCAGCATTGTCGAGCATGATATTTCCGTTGTGTCGATCTTTAAATTTGAGTAGATACGAGATGACGGAATACGCCGCCATGCTCTTAACGAAGCATGCCCTCGCCTCCTGGAACTTGATAGAATCCTCTCCCCCGTACTTGTTGATAAAGTAATCGTACAACCCCATATCGTAATCCCTACCCAACATATCTCTCGAGATTGACTTGGGTAGGACATCGATGACTCCGCATCCAGGAGCAGTCGCGGTGACTCTGTACGGAAAGACGAAGACATCCAAGCCAACAGAATTGAATATACTCCGGAATGCAGCAATGAGCTGAAGTGCTAGCATATCCTGCCTGCAGTCATCTCCAACCTTGAAGATAGCCGCCTGCATCAATTCCTTAGTGACGGTGGATGTGGATTCACGACGGCGACCATGGCGATCCAAAGCTTCATGCTCATTCACACTTCCGGCCGTCTTTCTCCTAATCTTGAACGTTGCCATGAACGGTGCTTTAGCATGGGACTGCAAGGACTTCCCGCTCTCCCTATCGATATCGACAACAACACTGTCGGGATTGCTAGGCAAATAGACGCCTGGGTCTACCGTAATCTTTGCAAGCTCCTCTGCAATCTTCTGGTTCTTCTCCGGCTTCGTCTTGCGAATATATGGTCTCAGCTTTCCGGAGATTGACGTAACCTCCCCAAAGAAGGCAAATTCACGTTCATAAAAGCTCTTGTCCTCCCCAGAAAAGCTGTCTACCAGCCGCGCCATTACATGATCTAATGTAGGTTTCACAGGATCTGGGATCTGGGAATCTTCGTCTTTGTACGAGTTTGCCTTTATGTTCCAAATGATCTGATGGGCGAACAATTGCGAGAATTTTGCCGTCTCGAGAATAAACCTCTCGACATACCCAAGGAAGTCGTAGCGTAGAGTTTGGACAATCTGCGGAACGTAGAAGAAGGTAACATCGACTGAGTAGCTCTCCAATGATCTCATGGCGTACTGCAGGATGAATGGATCATTGGCGTACGCTGGCAAGAAGTAGGTAGCAGCGGTGATCGGATTGGTGGGGGCCCAGTAAAGAAGATAACGAAGTTGGAAAGAAAGGTCACCGATTAATTTGTCACCCAGCATTATGTGCACAGCATCTGGTATATGCATAACCTTTTCAGGATATGTCAAAATCAAGTTTTTGACTTCTAGTCGGAGTCTGGCAGACTGGAAACGACGAGTCAGTTGGACCGCAATACTGGGATCCTCTTGCCAGGCGGCCGGAAGTACAGTGGAGATGTAATTATCCGTCGATGGCCTTGCCGAATAGGTGGGAACTAAATGATGCTTGCGCGAATGATCAAGCGGGTAAAGCCAAGTAGCTAATCGGGATTGCTCATTCTCTAGAAGAAGCAATAGAAGGTCCTGCTTCACTCGCAACGTGCTGGACTGTCCGCCGATAACAGTAATTCTGTTCAGAAAATTGCCAACATCATGGAGAAGATGTGCCTCTGCTTTGACTTGTAGCCGGTTACTACCAAAGGACCACCGGGGAGGAAATTTGAACCATGAAAGCCCGGCCGAAAGGATGAGATCTTTTAACGCAGATTGCTGGCGCTCAGTGAGCCCTGTGCTATACAGTAAGACCTGTAAACCAAGTAATACAAGTTGGAATCGCGCTTCCCTGGCTAATGGATGCCCGGTAGCTGTTTTGAGACCTTGAAGTGAAATCCTGATCAATCGCAGAAAGATCTTTTGGATATGCGAGTTCCCATAACGGTTGGCGTGGTAATGACTTGACAATAGCTGAATAAGTCGAATGTGCGGTGACAGCAAGTCGAGGGCAGTTTGCTGCTCGATAATGTGCTGTTCCTTGTCTGAAGGAGCGTACTCCATCTTGACATCGAAAGCATCGTACATGGTAAAGTCTTCGGCAAACAGTCCCATCCTTTTCTCTACGGTTAACTCAAAATTTCTGGCAATTTCTGCCAGCATCTGTGTTGACAACGCTGGCTTTTCACCAATCACTCCAGTCCACAACAACATTCCTACTTTGATGGCATTCTTGGTGAAAACTGCAAAAGGCAGGCCGACGAGATGTCGAATGAGAGTTCCTTGATCTCTTTCGGAAGAACACACCAGAGTTGCGGCTTTCCTCAACATGTCCCTGATATCTGCAGTGGGCGTACGTCCGACTGTATAGTCCTTGCCTTCCATCTGAGCGATAAGTCTTTGCAGGGAATCTGTACTAGGGGATGACAGGAGACCCGTATGACCGGGAGACGGGAAGGTGATTGCGTGACGGACGTGGTCCGTACCCGGTTCTCTACTTCTGTACAACTGGCGCACAGTGTATTGCTTGACAAAATCAGATGCAAGATCACCACCAGATTCACCCAGAAAGTCTATTGAAGCTATTGACGGTCAGCAATGTCAGTGGAATTGGTTCACAGCTACATACCAAGTCTTCGATCAGTTTTTGGGACAGCAGTGCCTATCTGCAAGGCGAATGTCCTTCCTAATGATACATGTCCCAGGCTCCCTTGATCCTCGAACTCAGACAAGTATGTTTGCAAGAGTCCTTTCAGGTCAAAAGGCGCTAGATTCAAAACTTTCTGAACCCATGTTTTTGCTTTGGCATGGAAATTCTGCAGAGTCTGTTGCCGAAATTTATACGAATCTGGCATCTCAATTGCCACTCTGCCTCGTTCAGAAGTGAATATCGAACTGGTAGCATATTCATCGGTCTCTTGTTTCAGACAACTGGCCCACATCAATGTCAAAAGCTCTAGCAGAGCGAATAGCGAAAGTCTTCTGCACAGGGCTGATGGAGCCGTTGAAATAATTCGATCCGCCATCACAGTTGCTGCAATCTGCACCTTCTCAAGTCTATGGCAGCACCCAACAAACACATCCGCGAGTTGATCGGCCACTCTTGACGCAGAGAAATCGGGATAAACGCCGGTAAGAATTCGAGAAATATATATATCAGTGACTTTGCCAGCAATCGCAACCATCACAGCGGATGCGTCGCCGGTCTTGAATGCAGGCTCGACAAAGTATGCCAATACCTTGGAGCATCCTCCGGCTTCGGCCCTCATACATTCAAGGGAGTATGCAGCCTCCACAAAGATTGCCCTTTCGTAGGTTAGAGTCCTGATGTTTATTTCCTCCGCCGGAAGTAAATTGTTAAGCCTTCTCTTGTGTTCGACAACATTCTGTGGAGTCAGGAGGCGCTTGAGGATTGAACGCTCATCCAGATCACTGTCAAAACTCTGATCCTCGACAACGCCATCTATGAGAGGAGGGGTATATTTTGCAATAACCTTCAAGCTATCTGCATGCTTGTTTGCCAATTCGGAGCTGTAGTAAATACCATGTACGGCACAGTTAAGCCAAAAGTCCCGCAAAAGGGAGGCAAACCCAAATCGAAGGGCAAAGTTCACATCAGAGCCGTTATGGCCAAGCAGTATTGCAAGAGGGGTGATATATTGCTCGATCTCACGCACAGCCAGCTTGTTTTACATTTATCAGTTGGTTGTCGCTTAGGATGCTGCGATGACTTACCACAGAGTCAACTTGCTTCTTTTCGGGATCCTCGTGATCATCCCCAATATCAGCAACGGTTATGAGCAT
>Ga0307515_10000580_pt1 | contig 85875 bp, 116 predicted proteins | sample 17_EM_MG_FD_194513 | JGI IMG/M metagenome (GOLD analysis project Ga0307515, IMG submission 194513) | Populus trichocarpa ectomycorrhiza microbial communities from riparian zone in the Pacific Northwest, United States - 17_EM | ecosystem: Host-associated > Plants > Roots > Unclassified | place... | reverse complement strand
ACATCCGGTATCTGTCTCTGCCCATAACAATATCCCACTTCCACTGCCATTGTTTCCGACGCCCTTGGCGTCCTCCTTCACCACCTCTATCGAGACCATCTTCGGGTTCAATCCCAATTGCGAAGTCAGCCGGGTCTTGGCGGCGTTAGACATTCCTGTAGCAATGTGGAAAGGGAGGGCCCCTGCGACGTAGGACCTTCCGTAAATCTTGACGATCTCTCCGCGTTCCGTTACCGTTATGCTTGGTAAGGTAGCTCCCGGTGGTAGAGGTGGTACGGAAAACGTGATCAAGCCTCCACCGCGGGGATAATACCCTCGCTTGAGTATTTTGAGCTTGGGCCGGATGTTATAATGATGGGCGAGGAAAGGAAGCAGTACATTTGTCGTGTAGTCGACTTGGGGTGCGGACGTGGCGTTTGTGCCTCCGTGGAGTTGGAGGGTGGTCCATTCATCCAATCCTTGGGGGGAAAGTATATCCGAGCTCGGGCCCGGCGGAGTCGGTGGGGAGAATAAAATACAAGGAAGCGATATCTGAAGTAAGAGACCTGTCGCCCCGGCTGTCTCGGTGTCCGCGACGTATTCCTTCCCGAGTTGGATCGGACCAGGGAAGAAGTCGACTTCAGTTGAGGCCTTGTGAACCCCCTTCGTCCGAGCAGAACAGATCTCAGCGACCAGCTTTAATCCTGCCGGTGTGACAGTAAATTTACGATGGTCAATGCTATCTACTGCGGTCACGAAGTACCCACCTGCTTCATGTTGTGCTTTCAATCCCGGAGGCTGCCTGCCATTCCGGATCTTCTGAATCGAGATGGGCTTGCACAACAGCGCGGAAAGCGCAACCGAGTTCCGCAATAGCTGCCCACCTCCCTCGAGCATGCTCCCGTCAATAACGAGTGGGAGTGTAGATGAAGATGCCATGATTCAGAAAAGTATGTGAGGGAGTGCTCCCAAGAGTCGATGCAGTTTATGTACGAACCCTTGACGGGAGTCACAACACAGTCATGGGTGGTCATCCACATCCCGACGGGCCGCTAACGTGATTACTTCCATTCCAGAGCACCGCGATCACATTCCTCCCCCAGATCTACGAGACACCCATTGCCCGATACGGGTGGTATAAGAATTACGACTAAACAAGAAAGTACGGTAGTTATGTACATGTGGCCGAGACCAGGCAAGACTGGATCTTATATCAGGGCTATCGTCGAAGGTGTGCTCCAAGCTATCGAGAAACGTCAGGTACCGCTGCGTATACCAGGGAACATCACGCACATTTGAGCGCTGTTGTGCAAGCCAGCTGTTCGGAGGTGCTCGGCTCTGTTGCTGGGCCCCGGATGTTGTCAAGTCTCGCATCGTGTTCATACCAAATGAATGGATGAACCCAAGGAGCAAGTGCGCTTCCTTCTCAAATCTGGCTCTCTGCTCCACTAGAAGCCTCTGGAGGGACAAATCTCGTCAGAAATGAGCAAGGATAGCACTAGAAACAGGAACCAACCTTAAGCCTCTGACCTTCTTCCTCGAGGACCTTAATCCTAGCTTCGGACTCCTCATGCACGCCCTAAAGGGGACGCATCAGACGGCAGGTGCTGGAATTAATCCATCATCAACGTACCGTGTTAACTCCTCCGCCCTTTTTGGCTTGCTCCTCTTTGAACAACTTGTCTTGTGATTTGATGAACTAGATATACGATCAGCAAAGGAAGTAAACCCCTTGACCAAGTTCCCGCGTACCACCTTGGCCTTGCTCAACTTGTCCTGGCTTTCCTTGTACTGTTCTTTCAACATGCCGACTTCCTCATGAAGAGCGACAAGTTGAGACTTGATATCCTCCGGGAGATCTTTGCCAGCGATAACCCGCTTGAGATCACTAAATCCAGGATCAAAATCGCCGTCCTCGCCGAGTCGGGTATTGCGAACGTACCTGAGGTAACGCTCCCGGGCCAACATCTTCTCGCGGACGTCGATGCTGTCTCCCTGGAGACCCACCTTCTCAAGCAACAAGATATTAATTTGCTCGAGCTGCATCTTGTTCTTGTCGTTTGCCTCTTTAAGCTGGCTCTTGATCTTCTTGAGGTCAGCTTCTATCTCGGCCTTGTCCTCGTTGACCGATTCCCTGAGCGAAGCGAGAATATCGAGTTGGTCCTTGTTTACGAGGGTCACTGAAGCCGTGGTCATTTTTGAGGAGAGCTTGGGACCGATAGTATGGCTTACAGTCCGACTTGGCTATCGTCAGTTCTTTACTCTGGCTCTCGAAGTTGACTTCCAGCTCGGCGTGCTTGCGACGTAGCTCATCGAGCTCTTCGACGGTCTCGTTGAGCCGCTGTCGCAATGCGATAGCAGCCTCAGGGCTGTAATCACGGTCAGAACGCAACACCCGCCGGGGAAAAAGCCAGACGTACCCATCGCCCATAGACTTTCCACTCCTAATCTCCTCCATGGCACTCTGGAGCACCAGTTTCTCCCTGTGCTCTGCAATATAGTCAGCCTCGTACCTGGCCTTCATCCTGTTTGCGTCCTCCAACAGGTTCTCCAGCACGAGAATCCTGCTCGAGTCTACTTCGTTCTTCTGGACGGCTTCTAACTCTCGCTTCAACCGTCGAACCTGGAGCTTGAGGTCCGTCATGGTGGTTCCACTGAGAACCGTATCCAACTCTTCTCCCAAACCACCCTCGTCATCCTCATCCTCTAGAACGGCCATACTCTCTCCTTCCGTTACCAACCCATCCTCGTTCACAACCGTCTCAACCGGCGTCTTGCGCGAGGTAACAGAAGGCCGTTGGTGTGATTGGAGTTCCAGCTCCCTCACACGTTCCTGGTACAACTCCAGCGTCTCCGAGTCTTTCGCTCTCTCTTCGTTGGCAATCTTCAGTTTGATGCGGGTCTGTTCCAGCTCGAACTTAAACGCTTCCCCCTCCTTTGTCCGAGCAGAACTTTTCGATTCCAGTTCAGCGATCTGCGTCTTGTAGGACTCCATGAGGGGTTTAAAAGCGGCAACCTTTCGGTATTCTTCTTCAATTGACGCATTTTTGTCGACCAGATCCGCATTTTGTTTTTCCAATGCCTATGTAGGGTGTTGAAGAGTGCCCAACTCTGGCCGGGTAACAGATGACAGACCTTGAGCTGTTGACGGAGGTCCGCGCCTTCTTGTAGTTTTTTCTTGTATTTCTCCATGACGTTTTCGGTCTTCTGTAGTTTATCCGCGGCGTGTCGCAACCTTCACCCGTCTGTCAGGATAATCGTCAGAGAGGTGAAGTGGAATACCATACTCATCAACTTGATCCTTTAGTCGAGCAGCCTCCCCTGTCTTTGCGTGTAGCTCATCTACTCTCTTGTTGAGATCTTGATTCACATTGTTCTGCTTATCGAGCTCAGCCTCAGCGATCGCGAGGTTATCTTCACTCTTCTGGCTGGCACCCTCCACGTGAATCAGCAGAACCACATCTGTACACCAAAAAGAGAACTCACAGCTCTGCACGCAGTCGGTCGATCTCCGCTCGCATGACATGATCAGCCTTGTCGTTTTTCTTGGTATCGTCCACTTCCCGCTGAGTCTGTCGCATCCGAGCAAGTGCATCCTCCTTCTCAGAGACAGCATCATCGTAGTTGGTCTGTAGGGTGCGGTGTTCTTCGAGGAGGTTTTGGTAGACTTTCTCGAGGGTTTCCTTCTCCACGAGAATCCGGCTCCGGTCCGATTGGAGATGGTAGTAGTGATCATCGCTAGTAAAGGTGAATTCAGCCTTGGGCTCGGGATAGAGCGGTGAAACGCATGTACTCTGTCATCGTCGACGCGCCTTGGGTACCCCCAGACGCCCGAACCTTGGCCATGACCTACAGACGATGAGTAACACAGATGGATACCAATCGACGGGGTTTGCAGACCTGCTCAATAGCCTTCATAAGGTAGTGCTGATTCGTATCGCTCAAGCTTTGAATCTTGTCAATGATGTGTTTATTGTTCTCGCACTGGACGGCAATCGAAATCGTGAGCCTGCACATGACCAACGTGTCCTTCACGCTATGGTCTTTCGCCATAGCCTGCAAGTCTGGGACTTCGAGCGCGGAGGTGTTTTGGTCGAGGACATCGGAGAAATACTGGATCAGTAGTCGATAAAGCCGTTTGAGAGCGTTGAAGCGTAACACCCAGTTATCCGAGAGTTGCCCCGGGGGACGAGTAGGGTGGCGAAAGTACTCAGCATCCCTAGATGATGGTGTGTCAGGGGCGAGGACAGGGTTCTTGGGAGATGGGAACTGACACCAAGGTAAGGACTTGCAATAGAGCGGCTCCATCGGATAGGTCGGCGACGGTCACAGCGGGATGTGGGAGTTCAAATTTTCCGAAGAAAGACAGGAATGCATCTGTCTCTTTTCGCTGCGACTCTGGGCTCATGTTCGCCAGCGGCGATGTGGAAGTGGGCAAGAAACACGGTCCGCGTCCTTGCTGGGCGCGCTTAGACGAGAGAGTGATCGGTGGGCACGATTGGGCATTGATATGGAGTTAAAGTACTATAGGCAGGATACACACGATGCAGGCAACGAAAACAAGGCGATCATCTACGGCGTTGTACATTTGCGTTGAACAAAAAACAGGGACGAAAACAAGAACACGAATTGGTACAGTTGATATCAGGAAAACATGTACGAGGGGATGCGTTGGAAACAACGGAGAGATCTCCTTTGAGACGGAAGACGGGAGTTAGAATCTGGAAACGAGGTCGACGGCGAGAGCAAGGAGGAGTATAAGTTATAGAGCCAAGTCAGAGAGCGCGTTTAAGACCAGAAGACAGGTTTGGTTGGAAAAGGGTCAACGGAGACGCCAATGACTCCGCACATGGGACACCAGGGCCCGTATCTAGGGTACCTCCGGCTTTGGAACTGGAGGTGGAATCAGAAACTGTGGGAATTGGGTGAAAGTAGGACAATTGGCGGGGGCGCAATAGCGGACGGAGACGAGGGGGAGCATTTCGGGGGCGCAAAGTGTCTAATGGGTGAAAGAGCGGACTGGAGGGATCCTGGGGTGTACGTGGGGATAAAACGGGGGAATTGTACTCGGACGAGGACTGTTGGGCGAGGGTGACACGAAGATTTGACTTCTCCCTGGGGAAACGAGGGATCTCTGGAGGGAGAAGGGGAGTGTGGGTGATCTGTTCCACCGGTGTATATGGCAAAGATGGGGATATATCGGCTGGCGAAGACGGGCTGAGGGAATGGACTCGCAACTTGGGTTGAGAATCGGGTAAAGACGGACGGTGATCGAAGGTGGGAAGGGGGGGTAGTTGACCGTGCAAGGTCGGAATGACGAGCTTCGGACGTCTACGAGAGATACCGGGCGAGGTGGGCAACACGGCGGTGTGGTTATGATCCGCAGGGTCGGCGGAGTGTGTCGCGGTTGGTGGAGCAACCTGTGGCGATGCCTCTGCCTGAGGGTTTTGGGAACCCTTGGTCGATTTGGGTGTCCCAAGTTTTACTGGAGAAATGATAAACCGGCAGGTGCCAGGTGACGCGGGAAACGTAGCTCACCAGATGAGTGCTTGGATTTAAGAACGCTTGTCTGATCGATCAAGCGCCGTATGGGGTGCAGTTTACCCGTCTTGTGATAGATATGATTCTGAACGAGCTTCAACCTGCGGGAATGACTGAAGAGCGGAGTGCGGTCAGGGTCTGTGTGTGTAACGGGAGAGAACCAAGGACGGACTTGGGGCGGTGATGAGTGAGATTTGGAAGCCGGGAATATTTATACATCGCTGGCGGGTGGTAAGAACATGCGGTGACCCGGCTCAGAGGGGCGGGTATTGACCTTGAAGGAGTGCACAGTAGGTTGACTCGTCGGCCGGGATCCTTGTCTTCATGGTGGACGTTGTGGTTCAAGCCGGGTGACGGTCACGCACGGGTGAGCATCCGCTGCTGCTCTGGCCGATCACCTCCGCCAACAAACTGCACCCTCTGAGCCGGACGAGTGGTGAAGCTTGAAGATGCAATCCCTGCTCAGGTCAGTTGGCCGTCCGGCCAGTTTGTGTCACCGTCGCTCGTTATTTTCTACATTTTCCCCCATTTATTTCGCTCGCGTAGGATCGAACATGTTCGAGACACGTTTACCGACCAGGGTGAATCCGAGCCCGCTCCTGCCCAACTCGCGGCGTGTCTGTTCTTTCATCGCACCCATGTCTCCCCCCGTCTCCCACCCGGAGTATCGCCTCCCACTCACCGCAAAGCCCACTCACTATGACCTGACCATCCGCACAAACCTCGAAAACCAGACATTCGACGGTTTCGTCCGTGTTCAGTGCGTAACTGATCTACTCTAATCTCCTATAAAACCCACTTACGCCTCTCCAAGCCTCGATATCCTCCAGGATACCGCAGAGCTCACTTTCAACTCTGCCGATCTCACTCTGAGCCGTCCCTCTCTCTACTCCGAGGCCCTCGCTTCTCCCGTCGATGTCGATTCCTCGATCGTCTTCAACGAGAAGAGTGGTCGCGCCACAGTCAAGCTGGCCAAGTGCCTTCCCGCAGGTTCCAAGGCCAAGTTCACCATCGCTTACGAGGGCAAGCTTCTCTCGAATATGACCGGATACTACAAGTCGGTTTGGGATCACGATGGTAAAAAAGACTACTACTCCCTAACCCAGTTCGAGGTGACTTCAGCTCCATCTATTCAACCCTTTGCCCCTCTCATCATCTCTACACAGGCTACTTCTGCCCGAAGAGCCTTCCCTTGTTGGGATGAGCCTTTGCTCAAGGCCACCTTTTCCGTCGCTATGATCTCTCGTGCCAACACCGTCAATCTTAGCAACATGCCTGTTGTATCCGAGAAGGTCTATTCAACCGGTAAAGATTCTGCCGACGATTCTTTGGCCTCTTCTCTTGCTGCCTTGAGCATCGGCGAGGTCAACGACCAATGGAAGATCACTCGTTTTCAAAAATCTCCTCCGGTGCGTATCACTCTGGTTCAAGTCGCCCCGTCTCACACCTCGTACAGATGTCTACCTATCTCGTCGCCTATGCTAACGGCGTGTTCGAGTACCTTGAGAGCTCCTACACTAGTCCCTTGAGCGGAAAAACTCGGCCATTGCGTGTCTACGGCAAGTTCATTCCCATTCGAATCCACAAATCCCACGGTCTTAGTTGAACACTTTACAGCCACCCCTGAATTCGTCCCTTTGACCCAATTCGCCCTCGACGTCAAGGCCAAGACGCTCCCCCTTTACGAGAAAGTCTTTGATATCGAGTACCCGTTACCCAAGCTTGATACCTTGGTGGCTAGCGACTTCGATGCAGGTAAAGCACCTTCCCATCTCTTCGCTTACAGATTCTTACCCATATCATCATAGGCGCTATGGAGAACTGGGTAGCTACTCCACCATTTTCAGTTCTTCCCTCCATCTCACCTTTTCAAGGGTCTAATCACCGGTAGGACAAGCGCCTTTTTGGTCGATCCTGAAAAGACGAGCCTCGCTGGAAAGCAGAACGTTGCCGCTACCCAGTCTCACGAGGTCGCTCACATGTGGTTCGGGGATATCGTGACTATGAAGTGGTGGGATAATCTCTATCTCAACGAAGGTACGGTCCAGCCTTGTTCGTCTCCCGCAGAGGAACTCAAATAAATATTTCTATAGGTTTCGCTACCCTGGTACGTTAGGTTTCCGATCGTGGCTCGCTTTTGGTCTAACCTTGTGCTGTGGCTAGATGGGGGAGGTCATAATCATCGGTTAGTTATCCAGAACTCGGGCAGGTCGAGATCTGACCACGTCTTTCAGATAAGGTCTTCCCTGAATGGAATGTTCACTCTGATTTCATCAGCGTCCATCTGAACGCCGCTCTCCTGCTCGACTCCAAGCTCTCGTCTCACCCTATTGAAGTTGATGTCCCAGATGCCGAGCAGATTGACCAGGTTCGTTTCGTCTCCCATCTCGAGAGGAGCGCGGAAGTTCTGAATACCCCTATTAGATCTTTGACAGCCTATCGTATTCCAAGGCTGGTTCGGTTTTGAGGATGTTGGCGAACTACGTTGGAGAGGATGTTTTCCTCAAAGGCGTATCTATCTACCTTAAGCAGCACTTATACGGCAACAGCGTCACCAACGACCTTTGGTCGGGTGTCGCCAAGGCAAGTGGCGTCGACGTACCCAAGATGATGAACAACTGGGTCATGAAGGTATGCACGGGCCTAGGTGCTACAGGAATGTATACTAATCTGGCTCCTAGATGGGATATCCAGTCATTAAGGTCACTGAAGCCGAGGGAGGAATACACGTTCGCCAGGACAGATTCCTTGAGTCCGGGCCCGCAGAGGAGAAGGATAACCAAACCATCTGGCATGTTATTCAACACTGATGATCACTTGACGTTGATAAAACTTGTGTCATAGGACGGTCCCCCTCTCTCCTCTCTCCGTCGGAAAGGACGGAAAGCCCTCGGTCGATAACTCCCTCATCCTCGACACCAGGGAGAAAGTCATCCAGCTCGACACAACCAAACCCTACAAACTAAACGGAAACACGACCGGCGTTTGTATGTCCACGTCCGGTCACCCACCCTTCATGTATCTCATCTCCTTGAACAGATCGCGTGCTTTACAGCCCCGATATCACGGCCAAAATCTCCGCCGAGGCTGCTAAACCAGACTCAATCTTTAGCTTGAACGACCGTATGGGACTGATCCTCGACAGCGTCGCTTTAGCAAAGGCCGGGTTCTCCGATACAAGCAGCATGTTCACGTTGATTGATGGTTTGAGGGGGGAAAAAGAATGTAAGTCCCCCCCCCTCCGACTTTGGCGGTGCCGGACTTTCCGTGGCTGACCCTGGGAAACGACAGATTTGGTTTGGAAGAGTATTTCCGATGGTCTCGTCCAGGTGACAAACACCTGGTGGGAGAACGAGGAGATCCTAGGTCTGGTCAACGAATTCGTGAGGGTGAGCGTCTAGTAGTTGAGTACTCGATTATCTACCTCATTAACTCCTCCATACAGGAAGTGTATCGGCCTCTCGTGAAGCGGTTGGGCTTTGAGTACCCTGCTGGGGAACACCCAAGCACCACCAAACTGAGGACGGAGTCGATTACTATTGCGGCTACTCGTGACGAGAAAGAGTGCGTGGCTTTTCGGGTGTTGAAGGCTTTCCTAACATCTTCCGAAGGGTCATCGAGGAGCTCCAATCCCGCTTCAACCATCTTGTCGAAACCGGAGACGATTCAAGGATCCCGCCCGACCTGGAGGCTATCATCTACAGGATCGCAGTCAAGTATGGAAGCAAGGAACAGTGGGAATTTGTCAAAGGCATCAACGAGGCTGGAAAGACCCCCACGTCACGTATCGCTGCAATGTGAGAGCGTATCTGGTTGCCGTAAAAAAAATCTTGGTGTACTGACTCCTAAAAGCCGCGCTCTGGGCGAGACTCAGGATCTAGATGTTGCCAAGGAGACTCTGGACTACATGTGGACGGAAGCTAAAGACCAGGACTTCATTTACTTCTTCTCTGGTCTCTCGACCAATGCCAAGACGAGGAGGTTGCTCAAGTCTTACGTGTTCGAGAATTACGAAAAGGTGCGATAAAACGGTCCCTGGTTATCAGGACAACCTTTCGCTTAGACTGCTGCGGGGTCCTCAGGTCACGGCAAGGTTCTCCGGAAATTCGTTGTACAAGTACTTGATCCAGGCATCGATCAGCTCCTTCTCCTCAGAGAAGGATGCCCAAGAGATCGAGGAGTTCTTCAAGGTATGGGTTCCTACACGGGCTCGTAAGGATTTCGGTGCGACTCACGGATTATGAAACAGGACAAGGACGTCAGCAGATACGACATGGTTTTGGCCCAGTCCCTGGACGGGATCAGGGCAAGGGCTAAGTGGATCGAAAGGTCGACTGCGGACCTCAAGCAGTGGCTCGAGAATCGGAAGAAAGACAAGGGGGGTGCTTAGGTACCGCGCCCTATTTTGAATGAAGAGTTGCGTACGGTAGAACATTTTGAACAGAAGATCACTCGTCCTGATCCGAATAAAGAGAGAAAGCTAAAACGCTATTGGCGAGAGCTATGGTACAGGGTGTGCATCTACATGCGTTGATTCTAAGGCGAAGGGGAATTATCGAAGAGTGACCAATTCTGTGAGTGGGAGATCGTTAATCCTTATTTTGAAAACAGTGCAGAAAATCAGGAGCTTACCCTCTCCGGATGTTGGGTGGATGGCGACGGTGTTGTCGAGATCAATCTTGCGGGCTCCCATCTTTACGGCAACGGCGAAACCTTGGATGATCTCGTCGGAACCTTGGCCAATGATGTGGAGGCCCACGACTCGTTCTTCGGGACCCTGCACGATGAGCTTGAAGGTGGTGGGCTCCTTGTGCTGTTCCTCTATCATGCTGAAGTAGAGGGATTTGAAGGAAGTTTTGTCTGGGCGCAGGCTTCATTAAACGCGGTCGTCTGATAAAGCGAAAGACAGGTAGACGTACAAATCTTCACAGCATCCCCGTACTTCTTTCGAGCCTGTGGCTCGGTCAGGCCTACGGTTCCCACGGGAGGGTGGCTATCGGACCGCGGGGGGAGTGTGAGTTGGGGGTGGAAGGGTGTAGGGATTAACTTACGAGAAGACGACGGTGGCGATGTTTTCGTAGCTGAGCTTGTCATCCTTGAGTTCGGAAGGGCCATACAGACGGTTGGCGAGCCTTCGTCCGGCAGCGATGGCGACAGGGGTCAAGAGCCACTTGCCGGTAACGTCTCCGATTGAACTTATACCGGGAACATTGGAGTTTTGGTACTCGTCGACGACGATGTCGCCCTTGGGGGTGGTCTTGACGCCAATATCCTCCAAACCGAGGGTCTTGGTGTTGGCTTGACGACCGATTGCCCACAAGACGACGTCGGTGTCGATCTTGTCACCCTTGTCGGTGTAGACGGTCAAATTACCGGGTTCGCCCTCGACCTTTGTGACGTTGGTCTGTCGGTGGAGTTTTATGCCGGTGTGCTCCATCCAAGGAGTGAGGACATCTTGAATGGTGGGGTCGAAAGTTCGGAGGACGGTGTCACCGCGGATGAGGAGATGGGTCTCGGTTCCAAGAGTGTTGAAGATACCAGCGAGTTCGACGGCAATGTAACCAGCGCCGATGACGACGACTCGTTTCGGCTGGTCTTCGAGGTCAAAGAAACCATCAGAGGTGATACCGAGACTAGCTCCGGGGATGTCTTGGTCAGAGGGGATGATAGGATGACCGCCGACGGCAACACAAATTTTGTCGGCTTTGACGGTGTATGGTTCCTCACCAGGCTGAGAGACGCGGATCTCGGTGGGAGAAAGGATGGTAGCGGAGCCGTTGAGGAGGTCGATACCCTCCCTGTTCCAGTTTGTCTCGTAGACACCACGGAGTCTCTGGATGTAAGCGTCGCGCTGAAGCTTGAAGGTGGCCCAGTCGAACTTTGGCTGGCCGAGACCTTGGAATTTGTATCCGGCGGTATGACGAAGCTTGTCAGCGAGATCAGCGGCATGCCACATCAACTTTTTTGGGACACATCCTTGAATGTGGAAATGTAAGATGGATCGACGGAGAATGTTCTTGAGAAGGACGGACCGACGTTGACGCAAGTGCCTCCGTAGTAGGGAGTGGATTCGACGATCGCGACTTTCTTTCCGTACGAGGCAGCGCGACGAGCCCCTCCAGAGCCACCGCTGCCACCTCCAATGAAAACGATGTCATACTTATCGGCAAGTTGGACTGGGGCCATCTTGGACGAGTGGAACGCTCTAGAAATCTTTTTCGGTGTGTGAGAAGCGAATCGAACGACGGAAAAGAGAAGGAAGAAAAAATAAACCTGGGCGAGTCTTTGGAGAGGGGACAGCTGACGCTGCTGGCGAGAGAGGAGACGGAGAGCCAGGGTTGGGACGTTCTTGGTTAAGTACTTATCGGGTTTCAACTCGTTTCGGCTTATGGTTGCTTACCCATCGATCCGGGTGCTGACGGAGTTGATCTCACCCCTCGAGCTGCCTCGGCTATCTGTACATACGACCCCGAGGAGAGGACTCGTCTGTCCTACAGTCGGACCACACTACTCTTACAGTAAACTCTGGACGTGTCATAACCACGTTCATATGGTGATCGACGTCTGGGCTCCGATGATGTCCCCCTGGCAAAGGGGGGGGGGAGGTTCTTCCTTGGTATGACGATCCTCTCTCGGCCCACGAATTCAGCATTTGTGCGCAACGCCGAACGTATATGATCGGCGACGCAAGGTACCAAGCATCCGGTCGAAACGGACTCGTCATGGGGTTGCATACGATGATGTACGCGGCCTTGAGGACACACCGGGTCGAATCCCGCTCTCACGCGCAGACGAGAATAACGTCTGCGTCTGTCTTTTTTTATAGGTATGAGATCACGATCCGCCCTCTGGTTCTTCAGTTGGCAGTGGCCGTGGGCTATAGCCTCGTAACAGATCCACTCGATATCTTTGGCCAGCCGGGTCACGCGGTAACCGACATCCCCATCTGGACAGGGCCTGTGACATCTAGGATCAGGCGGGGTGGTGATCTGGGGTAAGTATGTAAGACCGAACGCTGTGTCTTGGCCAAGTCTGAGGTATATCCGCCTTGGCAGTCCGTGACGAGCAAGGAAGAACGGGGCGCGCCCGGATATCTTATCTGGACAGATCATCATCCCACTCACTGAATTCCCCTTTGACACCTCCAGTCCGTCAGACGCCTCACCACTCCCACGAGGTCCTCCGCCTGACGCCCATATCTCTCAATTTCAGTCAGCTACCGTACTGCCTCTCGCCCCAAGACCAAACAAACGGGACTGACAAATCTGACGGTATTCGGTCCGTTTACCAATCCAACCGCCGGTGCGGGGGGAGGACAACGACCGCAAAAAATTCCGTCGCACGTTTATGGATCCGATCTCATGTAACCCCCAACAGATGCCAAGAGGAATTTCGACCCACATGCGTATATTGTACACGTCTACCTTATACAATGACTCAGACAACAAGCACACCGGAAAAAACGATGGTGCCAATACAACTACAACCCGACATTCATACATGATACACGTCCTAAAACGGAAACGAGCGGAAATATGTAAACGCAAAGGATAGGTGAGGTTCGGTCAGCAAATAATGGTCCAGATATACACTGCGAAACGGGGCAAGACATGTCGAAACATCAAGGCTCCACGAAAAGGAATCATGGCCACGAGGACTGGGATCCTTCTGCTTGGCAAGCCATCTTTTCACCTCGGCTACATCCGTGCGTTTCAATTGAGTGACGCGCCGCGGGAAAGACGGCAACCGACGGTCCAAGGCGATCCCTGCTCGCTCGACGATGTGATGTGAAACAATTGATGAATGCAAGATGGACGCCGGAAGAGGAGAGGGGGGGGAGGGGCCGAGGCGGCGAGATTCATCCCTTCCGAGCAAGGTAAATCGATTTTCGACATTGTAAGACATCGACGATCGGTAGGTCGACGTGGTCCCGGCAGAATTCAGATATTGGGGGTAACGAGCGAATGGCACTGGGCGGGGCTTGATCCCACCCACGCCGGTGCGCAAGGGGGACAAGATGGGATGTAAAAGATGGTGAAGGAGAAATTAAGACCCAATAAAAAAGATGGATGATAGAGTAAAAGATGCATGCAACATTGGTCCGAAACGGCTGAGTAAGTGTGGTTTGTGTCCACTTTAAACGAAAGCAAAAAAGAAAACTGCAGACGAGCGTCAGCAAAAATCTTGTTAGACAGCTGGTGCAACAACGAACTAACCCAAAACTTCTAGGCCTCTATAGCGGTGGTGGGTAACTGGTTTTTCAGGGGGGAGTGCGGCAGATTGGGGGTCTTCGACTGAGGTGCGTCCTTATGTCTGCTTACTTTCTCGACACCAGCGCCCAAGGCCGTCTTACGATGCGCATTCTCCTCCTGGAACGTCCAACGTCAGTGAGCCACGTACCAAAAAGGGAGGTACACAAACCTCAAAATAAGCATCACTATCTTCCTCATCGTCTTCGTCGCTCGACGAGTCCTCGTCCTCATCATCACTTGTAGAACCTGTGCTTGCCTCAGGTTCCAGTATGACCTTGGACCCCTCGTCGATATCCATATCAAAGACATCGACACCAAAAGAAGGCTTTTCCTTTATTGGATTCTCGGGTTGAGGCATGGGGATGCGGTGACCAAAAGGGGACTCTCGTTTATGAGGTCTTTGAGGTGGGAGGTTGACGGCAGTGGTGACGTGTTTCAGCTGTTCGTGAGGTTGTTCGGGTGGAGCCACGGTGGAGGCGTCGACAGGGGGGTGGGGGATGTTGTCCTCCTCAGGTAGTCGAGGGGTCTCTTGTACCTCCTCCTCCTCCTCGGCAATCGTAGAAGGAGGCTGTCTGGCACCGGCACCAGTGTCTCCACTCTCCTGGTCCTTATTCTCGGCCGCCAGCTTAGCCTTCTCACGCTCGGCCCTACGCTTTTTAACCCAAGCCATGCCGCTAGCATCGTCCTCGTCATTACCGTAAGCAGAAGCATTCGAGCCATTCTGTACGGCCCTCCAAGCAGAGCCCATAGAAGAATTGGTATTAGATTTATTGGAGCCCATACCACCATAGCCCCACTCGACGAACTCGGGCTCGGTATCGCGGACAGTGGCGAAGGGGTTTGTTGAAGCCTGGTTGTAAGGCCGCTTTCGGCCATACACCCGGCCGTTGAGCATGCGCACACCGGGCTTGGCGGCGGGGATATATTGTCTAGTGGGGAGCGGGGTAGATTTGGAACGATGGGCAAGGGGATTGAGAATGGATGGAAGTGAGGCACGTCTGTGCTTGCGACTCTGAGGACGGCCGCCGTCGGACATAAATGAACGGATGGAACCAGCAGAGGTCCAACGATCCAGGGGAGTGTTGAACCTCGTAGACGGGGAGGACTCGGTCGACGATATGCGCGAGAGAGGGGGGGAGCCATAAGTTGAGGAGGGTGCGGAGACAGACTTGGACCAGGGGGTAAAGAGGGGTTTGATAAACCTCGAGGAGAAAGACTTTTTGGGAGTGGGGAGGGATTGTTGGGAGGAAGAAGAAGAGGAGGATGGGTTGAGGCTCACGATGGGGGGAAGGGGAGGGGGTGGGACGGACGTGAGTGTGGGTAGGGTGGGCTCCGCAGCCTCTGGACCCGGAGACTCGTCACGCTGACTGTCTTGCTCAAACGCATCCGGGTCTGGGACGACAGGGAGGGGGGCAAATCTTATTTTCCTGGACTGTGTCGGATTGGAGTCGTCGTCTGAGGGGAGAAAGGAGGCATTGAGGGCAGGGGAACTTGGGAGAGACCTTGAAGGGTCGAGTGGGGGTGGACTGAGGAGGATTGATTGTAAGACTAGGTTGGACATTGTCCTCAATCGGGAGCAGACGAGGAGGATGAGGCGGAGGAGGAGGAGGAGGTGAAGGATGTAAGACTCGGAACCTAAATATTGAAATATCGATTTGTTGTTATGTATCTGTTCGGATCATTCCGTAGGTATTCCCAAATAGGAAAATTGCCGAAAATAATGTTTGGGCGTTGGCTTGGCATGCCGCGTTATCTTGTGTCCAGTCGATGTTTCCGTCTCGGCCAATGGCAATAATCGGACATGAATCCTCTCTTATCTCGCGGACTACACTAACCCGGCTGGCTTACCCACAGAGCTGCAGCGTCCAGACAGACCGCAGGAAATCCGCACCGGTGGCCTTGACATCATCCCTGCCTCCCTCTCGCTCTCTTCCCAGAATAACGTAAACAAGAATTCCTTTTCACTTTCATTCCTATCCCGCTGTCGATCACCGATCACAAATATCTCCACCTCACGCTTCTGCCACACACCCGGTGTGCGTCCGCCGCTCGTTAAGCCTCACCCACTGACGTAAATCCGGGTATTATTCGAAAAAAAGAAAAGAAGTAAAACTCTCCGAAACAACCGGCTCTCGGGAAGGAAACACATCAAGCACGTCATCTATCGGCCCTTCCCTTCCCTCAAACACCCGCAACGATCCTAGAACGCACCGATTAGTATCCCGAATCTCCACCTCTGAGGTCGGTCACTTACTCTTCCGCCTTGTTCAGCGCCTGTACCATCGAAATCACCTCTTTCCTCCTGTTCACAACAAACTCGCTCTCTTTCAGCAGGTCGTCCAGCACCTCGGGGTTGTACAGCTCCTGCAGTAGCTCTCTCTGCAAGTTCTCCTTCGAATGGCTCACCAGCGTCAACGTGATCGCCTTTGGAACCATATCAATCATCTCCCGTTTCACAATGTTGAAGTATGAGTGGATGAGCAGCTCTATAAGCAGAAACCCCGTGCGTTAGCGCTTCCGATACTAACCTTGTCACATTTCCGACAGTGTGCAACACTCACTGATCACTTCAGTTTCCATCGTCTCCCTCTCATTCAACGCAGATTGCGGCTTGATAACCGGCGGAGGCTGAACGTGGTCGTCAATATGATGAAAGACCGTGTCCAGTAACACGTAATCCCCGTCCAACTCACCGATTCCATTGTTGCAGCCCCGACTTTCTTCGCCTTTCCGACCGCCTTCTGGTTCCAAAACGATCCAAAAAAGCCTGGCTCTTCCTTCTTAGCCTCCACATCCAAGTCCTTGCCACCGTTGATCTGTCCCGAAGGGTGCTTTCCTTTCTCGGTCGTTGGTGGCGGTTTGTTGGCGTTCAGCTTGTCCGTCACTATCGCCATAGCCTAATCGTTTGAACCATTAGCTTCCACCTATACCATCATGAACGCTGCAACCATACCCTGTGACCGTTTAAAAAGTCTGGGTGGGTCGTGTTCACATAACACGCTTGCATCCTATCTCGCGGTCAACGTCCATCCTCCCCGTGCCCCATTAATTTTTTAACACTCACGCAACCATATCTGACACCAACTTCGTCGTCGGGTTCATTGCGGTCTTGAAGAAGTTTACAACGACGCTATTGAACCTCTCTCGCAGCGCGGGGTACCGCCTGAAAGATTGCTAGACGATAACGGGTAACAGATCCGCTCATAGCCACACGAAAACATGTAAACTTACAATCTTGCCAAGGAGTTGTCCCAAAATTCGAATCAACTCATCGTATACCAGCTGGCAACACTTCAGCGACGGATCTTCGAGGCGTTTGATTTGTTGTTTCACGATGACCTCGAACGCGGTCGTGCCGACGAACAGTGCCGGAGTGGATCCCTGAAACGGCCCGTTGTAAGCGAACCATCCCCACGGCCCGAGGATTATGTCTGGAGCGAAATTACCGAAGAGTTGTACAAGATCGTCCGAATGTCCCCGTCCTTGACTTGATCGAAGGGGTCGATGGATTTGATACCATTATTGAACAGCTCATGGAACACGAAACTGATACGGGCACCACCCGCAAGCTCGTTCACGGAAAGGTCGTTTGTGTTACCGTCAATTGCGCTCCGGAATTCGGAAGTGAATTCCGTAATGACAGACAACACCATGCTGCTCGAGCTCTGGTCCCCCATAATGCCTCCAAGTGTTTGCAGTTCAGCAGTGTACTTCTGAAGCTGCGTGGTGATACGTTGTTTGATATCAGGTAAGGTTGCTCGTATGTGGTGCATCAAGATCTGTGTATTTTTAGCTCAGCTTCCCTTTCTCAAGTCAATCGGGGCAGGGAAACGCACCATATTGAGCTTCCGAGCAAGGAATGGAGTTCCGCAGTATTGCGCCTTTCCTTTATACGACGGATGGTTCTCGAAGAACTCACGTTCGGCCTCGAGGGCGATGCTGATCTTCTTGTTTGTTTCAATGTCTCTCTGCCCTCGGTTCACGACCGGAACGTAACCCAGTCTCAGAGGAATGACCCGTCCAGCCAGAATGTCGACGACGTCAGTGCCAGTATCCCTATTTCAAAATGTCAGTCCGGTGGAGAGAGCAGAAATGGAGGCAAATCGCGCGCGTACATAAGATCGATCTTAGTCAGGACACCGATCGTCCTCGTCCCCTCCGGGTCGACCTCTCTCGCCAACTTCAACCCATCCGAGTTCGCCAGATCCTGGTTACCAGGCGTGACCGCCAGAATGATACAACTCGGCTTCGAAACATACTTCAGCAGCATATCCCTGATCTGCTTCTCGATATCCTTCGGTTGATCACCGACGGGCACTTTGGTCATACCGGGCAGGTCGACAAGGGTTAGTGTGAGGACGTTGGGAGAGTGGATTCGAAGGTTGATTGGGACGGAAGAGATTCCAGCATTACGCCCGGTCTTGGCCTCAGTGTCTTTCACGATTTCTTGTCGAATCTTGTCGAAATCGTAGAACTTTTCACCCGGGATGTGGAGGAATTCGCCCCATTCGTTAGGGTCGATGTTCGGGTTGGGATTATCTGGACGTCATCCGAAAAGTTAGAAACCCCGTCAATGGGGTGGACGTATTTGTTCAAACCTTTTGGTACGGGAGATGTGGCGGGTCGATTAATCAGTTGCAGGACCTAGGTTACGGTTGAAATCCGGATCTGAGTGGCATGGAAGCCAAAAATGGAGTGTGGCAGACATACCAAGGGTCGTCTGGTAACGATACCGGAACCACGAGGCAAGAAATCCTTGCCAACGATGTTCTACACGACCATCAAGGACCATCAGAATTTTGCAGACGCGTAAGAACAGTGAATGAATACTGACCTCTAACACGCTACTCTTTCCACTGCTCTGACTTCCCAAGACACAAATCTGTGGCAAGTCTATCTGCGATGTCGAGGTTCCGACGGCGGTAAAGACATCTTGGAGCTTGTTAACGACGTTTACGATTTCTGAGCCGAGGCCACCCGCAGCCATATTGCGTGTGTAGTCGTCGTGTTCGTGGAGAAGGTGGAAAGAAACTGAAAGTGGGACGCGAAAAGGTCGTACGAATCCAGAACGGCCGGACGATCGGACATAGCCGACTGCGCTCTCCCCCAAACCATGGCCCGCAGCGGCAAAACGCCAAACAGCTCTCAGTCACGCAGTCCTATCTTCGGAACGTTTTCTGCAGTCGCGGTCGCAGTCCTCTTTTTGTTTCTCTATCTTCAGAGCCGCTCACTCGCTGGCGATCCACCACCCCCAGACCCACAAGGAAGCTGGAAACACGTCCACCAGGCCCTTGGAATCTCTACAGGCATCCCACCAGACCCTCCTCGAAAACCAACCCCAATAAAACCCTCGTCCGGATACAACCCTCCTCTGCGCCTCGCGGATCCTGGCAGGGGCCCGGAGTCCCAAAAAGACAAGGCAGACCTCCTGCGAGACTTCGCCGTTAAACTGCGGTCCATTTCTGGGAGGCCCAAACGAGGGCAATAGAATAGGATGCATTGTGACTGGAGAAAATGTGTAGATTAATGTGTATCGTAACCATGTTGGTGGAACCCGCTCCTCGCTCTGCGCTCAGACCTCATCCATCGTCGGTGCAGGGGGCTTATCTCCCGACCGCTCCTTCTTCCATGCGACAAAGTCGTCAATAAGTGTTGGCCACGCCTGATTTTGAATTTTTAGCACGAGAAACTCGGATACGTTTTAGAACGAGGTCTCACCCCATCTGCCTCATAGTTGTCAAGGTTTGGATCGACACTCCTGCAGAACTCAAGCATCTGGCACCAGAGGTGGGTGAGGGGTCAACGTGCACAGAAGCGGAGGACTCACCATGCTCCACACGTCCTTGTTGACCGCTTTGTAGGTCCCCTTCTCCTACACGAATCGTCAATTTCATGCGCACACGAGCTTTACGCATGGGAACATACCGTAATATATTCGACAACCTCCGTCATAATCGGATAGAGAGGTGCGAGCATCACAGTCCAGAACGCTTTTGCAATCTAATAACCATGAGAGGCGGAAAAGGGGTACAGAGTTCCGACAAACCTCGATATCGATGTTTCGCGATTGCCCGGTCTTGGCCATTGTAAACAGAGCCGAGTACAACTTGCCCAAGGCGGCGCTCCTATCTTGTGCATACGAATAATACTGTGTTCGATCATAAGGTGGAGGTCCAGACGGTTTCTTGTTGCCCTTGGTGGGAGCGGCTGAGGGCTGTGGAATTGAGGGTTTAGTCGTGAGAAGTAACTCCTCCATATCGACCAAGAAGATTCGAAGTGTGCCCAGTGACGAAATCCTTAGGAGCCGTTAGAAAGGGGAATGGGCGGAGTGTATGCACCACGCACTGTGAATTCTGCATAGCCTTGGTCCACTGGTCCCTCTTGATGGTACCAAGGTCCTGAGCATCAATGTACCATAATAGTATCAGAGGCATGGGTCCCTCCATCGGCACGTTTGCATCGGTGCAAAGACGTTCAAAGTTTTCGGCGCTGATAGTGTCCGCATCGTCCTCGGCCGCATACGCCTTAAAAAGGGACTGGACATCGGCGGCGTTGTACGGCTCGGTTTTCTTAACACTCCGAGTCAAGCTTGAATTTTTCGAGGATAAAACGCGTTGACGTACGGGGACAGGAGGTTCAGAGTCCTGTTTCCGGGTGGAGGAACTGGGTTCGGCGGGATCGTCAGGAGTATGAGAATTAGATCGACAGCAAAAGAGACTCGTGAAGAGCATGAGAGCGAAAGCGAAGAAGAGAGAGGCTACCGCGCTTGCCAGCAGCGGAAAGGGTGGAAAGGTGTATCCTCCGAACGAATGCAGTGTGGCAGAGGGAGACCGTGAAGGTGGACGTACCCGTTCAAGTCCTTGCCCACGTTGTCGCTTACATCATTCCTAATAGGGCCGGGAGCGGTCATTGTACTGGGGAAGCGGGAACGCTGAACGCGGCACACGCACTGCTTGGATTTCGCCGACTTTGCCGTCGTCCGCTTGGTCGTCTCCGTGGTCTTTGTTGCTCGCGATTTCTTGGGCTGTGGGGGGACAATCGTGCTCTGGGAGAGAGAGATCGTGAGCGGGGATTGAAGGTCGGAAAAAGAAAATCGAGAGGATTGATACGCACATCTCCATCCGCAGGATCCTCCGCCACTTTCTTTCTTGTCGTCTTTTTGGTCGTAGTTGCGGTGGTAGGCATGGTCTGGCGTGTTGAGCTACGCGTAGCACGAGTCGATGCGGTCACAGAGTCGGTTTCTTCTCCCTCACCACGTTTTCTCTTGGGCGATACTCAGTACGGAACGTACTCGGACCATGAGAGCATACCTTGGAGGCCATAGTTACGGATAGAGAGCGCGAGCGGTTGAAGAGGTGGTTAATGAGAAATGGAGGCAGACGCGACGTCGGTTAGAATGAATGGCGCACGTGAGGCGTTGAGCATCGGGGAAAGGTTAAAAATATCAAGCGATTATTTTTCAATGTATTGGGATATGGATACAAAAGCTCGCGTGCGTTGTCTATTTATTGTACTCAGAACGTGACCTTGGAGACGATATCCCAGAATTGGCTGCCCTGAGCGGTGGCGATATCGCGCTCCAGCTGGGTCGGGTTACGAGAGCCGTCAGCACCAGCATAGGTACCGGCACCCCAAGGGGATCCTGAGAAAATAGACAGTCAGACTCGTGCAGATAGGACCAGTTCTGAAACATACCACCGTGAACCTCGTCCAGGTTGGCCAAAAGCGGGAAGACGTTCTTATAACCGAGAGGAACGAAGATGATGCCGTGGTGGGTCAAGGTTGAGAGCGTGGCGTTGACAGTCATTTCCTGTCCTCCACCAGGAGTACCGGTGGAAACGAAGACGCTGGCGTACTTTCCGGCGAGGGCACCCTTAGTCCAGAGACCACCGGTAGCATCCCAGAAGACCTGCGACGGATCCATGTGTCAGTCTCGGTTATCTTATCTAATAGACGCGATGGTGAATCCGGAATCACCTTCCACTGAGCGGGGAAAGATCCGTAACGAGTAGGGACGCCGAAGATGAAAGCATCGTAGTTGGGGAGTTCATGGGGGGTGATGATGGGGTAGTCAGACTTGGGTGGGGCATGGAGCTTCTGCAAGACGTCCTCCGAGAGAGTCTCTGCGACCCTGCAAGGCGACGGTTAGGAAGCTTATTGGGATAGAGAGGGGAAAAGACGGACTGGAAGATGTTGGCAGTGCCACCGGCAGCTTCGACGCCGGACTTGACGCTCTCAGCGACTGTTTAGGAGAATGTGAGCAAGCTGAAGAAGGATAGAGGGGGGGCGGGGGTGAACTGACGCTTGGCAACATGGCCGTAGAGACTGTAGATGACGATAGCAACCCTTGGAGAAGACATTCTGTTTTTTCTGAAGGATGATAGGAGACACTGGAAGAGGGTTGGGACGAGCGAACTACATTTATTTATACGATTCTGCTCAAGCTTGGATTAGATGAACACCCTTGCGGTCGGCTGAATGCTTGATGACTGAGCACGGTTTCGTTTCCGTAACCGTTCACCCACGATTGTATTCCAACTAGAGGAAAAATCTCCCACATCCCCCAGTGACAGCCGATTTCTACCGCCTACATACAGCCTGCAAGACCCATTTCTAGCAGCTTGTTCCCAGACTGTACAAAGTAATAGTCCGCTGTAGTGCGAATTAATACCATCGCCCGACGCGCCCCTGGGAACCGACGCGAATTTCTTACCATAAACGATGCCCGTCCAGTAGTTGTCTGATGGCCTGTTGATCGTCCCGTTCGAAAACAGCGGCTGCCAGTCCGGCCTCCATGCGAAATTCACCGTGTCCGTTATCAGCTTGATTACGTCCTCAGCTTACACACCCCTCTTCGAGAGCGTCATCGCGCGCGCGCGTATCCACTCACCTTTATGGCAGCATCGGCATAGTACTTAGCCCCAGTGGGGTTATTGACACTCGATTCTTGCTCAGACAGGGCCAGGAGGGCATACGCGGCTAGATTCGCTGCGGAAACATCAGCCGGTCTCGGTGGGTCGATTGGAGCATCAAAGTCCCTGCAACCCAATCCCAAGTAAAGTTAGTCTTCTCGAACCGACCGACTCTGTATTACTTACCAGGGCACAATCCCATCGGGTGGGATGCGCGATAGGAACAGGTTCGACATCTTTCTGGCCATCTCCAGGTAACGCTCGAGCTTCGTGCGACGATACACTGTTGCTCCACACACATCAGAAGCACGTTAACTTGGCCAATGGAAACATTCCATACTGTTTGTGAATCCGAACATCCCCCAAGCCTGTCCTCGGGTCCACGTGCTTTGGGACAGTACTTATATTAGGAGGCTGTCTGTGGCTTCCCACTCCTCTCCGCTCTCACCTTTCGTCAGAATACCCCTGTGCGGTCCGACGTCTGGTCACCTGCCCGGTGGACGAATCATACTCCACAACGTGATAACTCGAGCCTAAACACAATATCCGCATAAACACGATGCTCTTCACCTGGTACAACGAGCACCCCTTACCGTCCGGGCGGATGTGGTTCTCGATCGTCTTGTCCGCATGAGAGATCGCCATATCGACGAGTGTCGTATCCCCCGTCAATCCCGAAGCGACGAAGAAGAGCTGCGTTCATCGTTTAGTTACATTCCGTCGTGGAGTCGAAGGGATCCTCGGACGTACATCCAGGTTCATCATGTTGTCGATGATAACTTGGAAGTTGGTGCCAGAAGAATCCCAGCTGCGAGTGCACCCAACAATCGGGTCGAACCTCTTCGCGAGGATTCCCGCAAATCCTTTGATGATCTCGGCTGCAGTCCCGTTGTCTGGATGTCTACGGCATTGTTGGTCACAGGCGCCCGTGTTCTTCTCGACCGGAGGACGGACTCACATTGTCAGTTCGTCGACAAACGGGAAACTTATGAACCCGACGTCGTGTCCGACCGTATTATTGATCAACAACGTCGTCAAATCCGCAGACCACACCTGCCCGAGGTTGACCCAATCCGCTTGATCCACTGTGTTCGGGCAAAGCTCCGACCTCCGATTCACAGAGTACAGCGTAGCAGGGAAGAACCCGGATGTCCACCAGTTGGTTCTAACGTAGTTCCAGATCCCATTCACCTGGTCCGTGTTGTGGGGATACGACTTGCCGTCCCTCCTATCCCCTGCGGTCGCAAGGATCTTGGAGGAGACGAGGGGAGAGTACAGCTCTCTGGGTGGATCTGCAGCCCATGAAACGGGCAAAGCGCTGAGGACGAAGACCAGGGCGAGCAGAGGCGCGAAGGACCGCATGATGAATCGATGAGGGCACGCAGAGGACTAAGCATGTTTTACTGTAGCGGGCATAATGTTTTATGTAAGCAAACTCAGACACGCGGGGAAGGGCTGTCGACGGTTTCCCCCCGGTGAATCGAATCATATCCGTTCCCGGGCTTCCTCTTCTCTTGGACGTGTTCGATCATCAACTTCGCGGTATGGAGGTGTGCTTCCGCCTCGCTCGTCGGCCTCCTCACAAAAGATATATAACCCCTAAGAATGTGATACCGCCGCGCTCTTCTGCTTCTCTTCCAGGCTTTGACCGACTCGACCCCGCCATCCCACTCCACCTCCGGACGACCCTTGGGTCCCTCAGATGGTCACAGGGAGGGGATTGAATAAAAGAACCAGCCAACCGTCCACCACGAGTGGAACGACACTCGTAATCATCACGAATCTTCGTTCACGTATCTATCTCAGAGGACCTTCGGCCCGCCTCACGGTGTCCGTTCATCGACTGAGAAAACACTAGTTCTCGTTCGATATACGCAACTCTCGATCTATCGACTCGGACCACTCCACCCCATGCCTGGCAAGCTGTAACCCGAAACCATGAACGACTGTGGCTGGTTTTGTTGCGTGGTTGTTGTCTGAGCGGTCGTTGAACCCACGTAGTTGAATCTGTTCCCAGGTATCACAAGCCTCGGAGTAGGTGCCTCAACTGGTGGGGGCGACACAGAAGCAGGCGGCTTCCAGTTCTGTAATGTGTGGCGGTAACTCCATCAGCTGGACGTCCAGAATCCTTCCATGTGGCAGACATACATTTGCTTTTCCTTCCCGATACAATTCTTCAAGTTTTTCATCAAACGTCCCGTTCTCCTCAAACTCGTAGTACGCCTTGTATAATCTCAGAGCCGAACGCGCATCTTCTATTGAGTCGTGCGTGTCCGTCTGAATGTTTTCCCCAAGTACGAACCATGTCAGGAACTTGAGGGACAGCCTGCGTTGTCGAGCCCTGATGAAATACAGATCCACAGTATCAATCACTTGTTCAGGTGGGACAAAGATGTCTGCCCATCCGTCAGAAGCCGGTCTTGCGTAAAACTTGCCTGATACTCACTGATGATCCGGAAGTCCTTCGATAGCCCATGCCCGATGAACACGCAACCTCGATCCACCAGAGCACGAAGCTTCTTGTACACAATCTTCAGAGGGGTGAGCGTGTGTGGGGACAAATGCGGGTCGAGGTCGCCATCTGGGCGGGATCGGGTGTAAGTGGGTGTCACCAATCGGGCAGATCCATACCAACATTTGATGCCAGACCACTCGGTCAAGTAATCAACAATCATCTCGCTCGTGTGGATATGATCATCGATGAACGGTACTCCGGCCTTTGGTCCATCTCCGCGAAGAACAGAAACTCTGGCCAAGCTGAGCCTTGCGGGACGTATTACCTTCTTTGTACCATCTGACCGGAACTCTGTTTCTTCTTGCTGCATGGATACGAATTCTGCATCAATAGCCACCAACATTCCTGCCCGAGGAAGCTCGTCCGGATGAAGGAGGTCGTGTTTGATGTGGCTGGTGTCGCGATTGCTAAAAACCATTTCAGTCCCTCGTATTGATAGTGGAAGATGGAAACGCACACAGATATGTTACTGTCACGACTGAGCACTGAAGTATCTATCTCTTCGGCCATTGCATTGAAATCGATCTTCTCCCTCGCATCCGTTCTCTCCAGGTAAAGGACAGCAGGTACCTGCGCCATCAACGTAAAACCAGTGTACTTCGAAAATCGGTTCAGGTACTTGCCTTCCACAGGTCCGGGAAGTTTAATGCCTCCTCCTCCGAAATGTTCTTCACAGCAAAGTCATTGAAAACAAACCAAGGACTCATGTTCTCTAGATCCTCTTCGGAACCAGGCACTATAGACCATGATCATTTCCACAGAAATCTCTCAATGCCCACGCTAGCGTACCTTTCACAATGGCGACCAAGTGAGAATGCCGGTGTCGTGTGACTACTTGTACAACAAGGGACTGTTCCGACGTGTTTCATTAACGGTGCTTCAACCAGCGCAAGTAGAACGCTTACCCTCAGTTCATATACAGCGGCTTCCGGATCGTCAACTCCGTCCACTTGGCCATGAAGGATGATACTCGGAGTCAGGAATCTCCGTTTTTTTGTATCAAGCCAGAACTTGCTATTCTCTTGGTTGAAAACGGACGTATTGACAGCTAAAACAGGTGGGAGGTCCTTGGTGGCAAGCGAACGGCGCGATTCAAACGCCGCAACTCGTCTGCAGAAGGGACAGGTCGCCTTGTAGGTTACCTCATTGAGCAAGGAATCCCGGATGATGGAACTAAAATCTGCGGAGGATTCCGCTGTCCCAGCCTTTGTTGACAGGCTTGAGTGGGGTAACACAAGACAGAAAATGGACGAAACGTACAGCGCGGGGATACACCATATTCAAGATATGTGTCGTATTGTGCTTGGATCGGGTGGCATGACAGCTCAGACATGTAGTGTCAGTCTTTGCTGAGATCCCCACTAATTGGGTCAGCGGGGGAGGAGGACAAGAACTGAGATCAGGCACGATGACCGGGTTCGATGGCGTCATCTCTCCCTCCGCGACGAGATGGTCGACAAAAAATCTGTGGAAGGACTGTATGGTTTGAGCGTAATCGGCCCCAGCAGGCATACGCCCGTAATCAACAAGCTCGATTAGCCCCTTATCTACGGATGGTCACAGGTAAGACAGCGAAGCGGGATGAGACTAGGCGAACAAACTCTGAGCGAGGACTCCAACCGTCCTACAAAAGTTACTTGCTTGACAGTTTATCCCCTTAGCGTCTTCGAGCATTCGAACGACGAAACCAAACTCGCAAAGCAAGCAGTGTTCCTTAGGGCAATTCAAGGTGATATGCGACTTCGCCAAACGCCGGATCGGATAAACGTAGTGCACAGCCTGGACCACGGAATTCGTGTACGAGTTCAAAATGTGCGTCTCCAGCCCGCTGTATGATGTCTTGTTGTAAAAGCTACACTGTCCATCAGTGTTACTCCATGAGAATACGCGCTGCGCGTACCCGAAATCAAAGTCTTCCACACCAAACTTAGAGTACTCAATTTCGACCCTTCGAAAAACACGGGGGATCTCCCCGATTTCGTCGAGGGGCGCTGCATCCACATCGGACTAATGCATGTCAAATAAGCCGGTCACTAATACGCATACAGTTAATCGGGAATATACTCACATTCGTTCTTTTTCCGCTTCTGAATCTTGCACCACTGTCCTTTTTAACATCCGCGACCATATTCCTCCGACCCCTCAGTTCTTTTGGTACGGCAGCATAGGCGATGTTATCGTTCAGTTTCATGGTGTTGAGGATTTGGGGAGGTATTACTTCTGGAGGCGGAAAGTATTTTGGACGGCTGGGAACAAAGGCTTTAGTCCACGAGGATAGTAGTAGTGCGTTGTAGTATGGCATTCCGATGGCGTTCAGAGGCCTGGAAATGATTAGACTCCTCAAGAGTTGCAGCTAGGAGCGTGGACCCACGTAGAATCCGTCCAGTCAATGTGAGGCAATTCTTCTTGAGGGTCAGCCCAATCGATTGGTTGACCTTCGACAAACCCGTTGAAAGGAGTTTGTTCGTTTCCATCCACAGCCGTCAAGATGCTGATCACCCCAGACTGGTCTCCAAACGCTAGGTACGCGCCTGTCGGGGAGACGGCCGCAGAGGAAATTATTGCATGTGTATCGAGCTGTAACCGACAAGTTCACGCGAGGTTGCATGGACATTGGTTATGCCGCACCTGATAGAACTCATTGACATTCGGATCTGTACAATCGACGATGTTCACGAGACCCTGGTTCGAAACAACCACCAGGGCCGTGTCTTTCTTTGGCAAGGAACAGATAAAAGCAGGACCATCGGAGAAAGGAACGGGAGGTAGAGGTTTGAAAGTTCGGAGGTCATAAACTTTGACAAGTGGATCCGGGAATGGGATTGACTGTCTTGAATCCACGACAAAATGTTAATCCCCAGAATCCTCGCAACAGGAGGCCCGCCTTACCTGTAGCCCCAGCCTATCGAATAGACATAATTCCCGCTACTTTGCAGTCCCTGGACACCACCAGCATGGGCATAGACGGAATTTTCCGCGGAGTCGGCTCTTCTCGAGGGATTACGGATGTCGTAACTTCTGATGTAACCGTCAGACAAACCCGCCAGGAGTAGGGAATGGGAAAAGTGCAGCTGGTTGATGATTCCGGACACGCTAGTGCGATGGGTCACATCGCCGGTAAGTTCATTGAGGTGGATGAGCTCCTGAGCGTCCGTTGCTACGGCAAGTCCTCGCGTTGTACCGGATGCGCCGGAAAATGATGTTGTCTTTGCGGTAGTGCTATGAACTTGTGGGTGAACCCACCCAACGGACAAGTTACGGGTTGGACGGACCGAAAATACCACTTGTTTACCCCTCCCTTGGTCCACGAACCCACGCCCTGTCCGGCTATGCCGCATGCACGAACGTAAGTGTCTCCTGCAACGAGCTTCTGGACCGGCTGGCCCCCGCCGACAGGGAAAGAAACGCCTCTGATCGCCTGGGGTGTGCAATAAGCGACAACTGCGCCAGAACTAGACCCAGTCCAAAGGATGTCAGAGACTGGGTCGAAGGCTAGAGATGTTATCGGCTGATGGTATTCATGTGTAATTGTCCTATCAGTCGGCCGATAAGTCGACATGGACGGGATGAAAAGATGAAAATCGGATCGACGCGCGCACTCTCACCACTGCCACAGTATGCCAACAGTCACGGTAGTCACGGTAGTACTCTTGCAGTAGTCTGGCGATTTACACCCCCTCAAACCGTACGAGGTGTTTCAAACTATCATTCTCTCGCCCGGACATGTGCCTATTTCGACCATCCTATCTAGCACCCAGTGCGCTAACGTTACATGTCTCGACTCACCCTCCCAACAACTTCCCCCATCAGTGCCTGGGTGACACAGAAACCAGGACTCTGCACATGGCGAACATTCAGTCGGGTAGACACATCAGCGGGAAAAAAAAAACAGATATCGGTGACAGATATAAACAGACCCAAACCAAAACATCGCATGAGATGGATATCTGACAAAGGTTACGAGTTGAGAACCGTCCAGTCGATTGGTCCATCGTTGCCGTATTCTTTCCTGAGCCATTCGTTGGCTGCTTTGAAGTGGCCGTTCCCCAAAAATCCCTTGTGCGCGGACAAAGGAGACGGGTGAGCGGATCTGAATGAGGAACGTGAGCCGGAGGTGGAACCTGATCAAGAAAAAGATTACTTCAACAGGAGGTTAGTCTTGGACTGATGACAAAGGCTCGAGGTTAACGGATGGTTCTGAATGAAGGAGGGGCGAATCCTTACGCTGTTGACGCCAATGGACTGGGAGATCTTGAGGGCAGGGGCACCCCAAGCCATGAACACGACACCCTTACGGGTCTCACCCTCCTCCGTCTCGACAATTCGTGCCGTGACAGCCTTCAGAACAGCAGTCGTGAAGGTCTCCCAGCCTTGCTTTGAGTGGGAGTGCGCCTTATGGGCTCGAACGGTCAAGCAAGTATTCAGCCACAGGACGCCTTGTTGAGCGACTTTAGTGAGATCGCTAGAGGGTGGGTCTGTCAGTCCACTACTCTAGCAAAACAAAGGTGTGTATCTGACCCGTGATTTGGTATTTCGAAACCTGGTATATCTGACGCAACTTGCTTATAAATATTCCTCAAGGAAGGAGGCGTTTTGGTTGGAGGGAGAACGGAAAACGCCAAGCCTAGAGATCAATGTCAGCGGCCGAGCAGTCGGTAATCGGGGTTCACGCACCGTGAGCTTGCCCCACATCGTGATAAGGATCCTTGGAACGGCGACGCCAGCCCATCAGATGCGAGTTCGGCGGATGAGGCGTGATAACATACCTGTCCGATCACAACAACTCGTACTCGATCCAGAGGCGTCAAGCGCGACCAAGAATATATATCCTTCACTGGGGAGGGTGATCAACCAGAATCACAACGCATATAATCAGGCTGGGAGACACACTCGGCGGAAAGACCGTTTCAGACTTATACTCTTTGGCCAGGAATGATTTGAGCTGAATCGAGTCAGAACTAAGGAGAACGATATTGTAGAAGCACACACATTCTTGAAATACGGTTTCTGGAATTCTCCTTGGAGAGCTTTATACCAGCTCTCGTGCATGGTATCCTTCTCGAGGTTGTTGACGCCATCGACAACTTCATCTCCGGTGGACGGAATAGGCTCCTTGGCAACAGTTTCAGCAACAGTCTCCACCTCCTCGCTATCGGAGCCGCACATGAATCAGTAGCTGTCGACGAATGGACTCTGTGGGAAGGGGTACCTCTCGGAGGCCTTTCTCCGCTTCTTCGCAGGTGTGCTGCCCGATGCCATTGCAACTTCAGCAATACCCCTCTTGGACCTGACACCAAACGCCGCGTCCAAGGTGGTCTGTACTACAACGCGCGGTGGCATGGTGGTGGAGGGCGAGTTGGGCCCTTGGTGTGCATGTGACTCCCTGCGCGACCCAATTCTAATTGACGTGTTGTTTACGCTTGTTTGTCACTACCTCAAAGCCTGGTCCATTGCATGGGCAAAACTAAAATGTTATTTATGAGGGTTACCCCTCATGGCAGTGTCGAACTCACCCATTCCGAACTTTTTTCTTTCACTACCTGTTTTTTTTTGTGACTGCAATCCTTTCAGATTTTCGTGTAGCCGGAAACCCCCGTCCGAGTGGCCAATCCAATGCGCGGGAGCCAACTCGCGGAAATTAGATAAGCAAATTGTATTACTAAAAAAGGTAATACGTTTGCTGACAAATCTACGCATTTTGGACTCGCTACGCTGTATAGAGTCTCGCAAGCTCGACTAACAAGAGCACGACAAGGAATCTACTTTCGCTTGGACCTGACCTTTGAAGCCTTGACGGCTTTCTCAAATCGAGAACGTTTCCGTTGTCTAGGCGCATCAGCTTCATCTGCAGATACATCACGTTTCCTCGCCTTTGCCCGACTGAGAACATCCATCTTCTTCCCCCTCTGTCTCAGCTCCTCATATCCGTCGCCGGTGATTCCACTCCGGTCGCGGGAAACCGATCTCAACACATCGTCGAACTCGTCCACAAGGCCACCGCCTTTTCTTCCACCAGCACCAATACCTCCAAGTGCGATATCAGCTTCGTCCTGGGTTCGTCGTCTTGCATCCTTCTTTTTCATTACAAGGCGGGCCATGTTCGTTTCCTCCCATTCAGCCATCTCCTGGAGCTCACGGGCCCGCTTAGACGTGAGAGCGGCCATGTTTCCAAGACCAGATGTTGTCTCAACGTGAGGTTTAGACGGATCGGCGTGTAGGAGGGTGTGTAGTGTGGCTGGAACGTGTGCCCGGCGATCCTTCTTTGATTTGGGTTCGGTGTATGGCATCGGGGCGACCTTCGGAGGCTGGTAGACACCATCGCCCTCTTTGCCCTCCCCATCTCCTTCAGTGTTAGATCCGTCGGAGTGATCCTCAAGGTTTTGCGGATTCGGCCGGAATGAAAGCGGATCTGTGAACGAGAAATAGCTTTAATGCGCATAATGATGAATGCGTAGACCGATACTCACCGCTTAGGGTGTTTTGTGCTGTCCGCTTCTCAGTAGCAACTCTAGCGAGCTTCTCGATTTGATACTTCATCCGACCCTCAAGGACTTTGATCTTCTCCAGGACCAACCGGTCTTCAACCATGTGGTCAGCCAAATCTCCGGCCTGATCACCTCGAGCTTGTCGAGAGGAAAACGCAAAAGGTGCGTTTGGAGGACTACGATCAGCTAACGAATGTCCGAGTCCACGGTGGGCAATCAACAGGGTCGCAGCCTGGAGGTATGAAAGCATGAGATGATGCTTCAACGAAAGCAGCGAGATTCCGTCGCGAGTATCAAACTCCGTTGGGACAGACTCCTTCCTGAGATCATTAAGTCACAGCTGTGGCCCAGCACAACTGTCCACGTACCGCTCGAGGATGATCTTCAGAAGTTCTCTCGTAGAGGACAACCCCTCGCTCACATTTTTTATCGTGGCGGTCAAGACACTGCTGGTTTCCGGAGAACTCATTCCTCTGGAGCAACACGCAAGTCAGAATCCCGATGTACAGTGAGAACGTGGAGAGGAAGGGGGAAGGATCAGTCAACGGGTTTCTACGCCGCCACTCGCAATTGAGTGTAGTGCATTTCCATCTGAGTTATTCAGAGCCCAGTGCATTTCATCCGTAGGTCGAAACGAGGGTGTCTCGTCCAGATACTCACAGTACAAGTGGTGGGTCGGAAGAAAATCGGTCAAGTGATCGAAGAGGCGTGATTGAGATGCAAACAACGGCAAACAACCGATCGCGCTTTCTGTGATGCATGAGTCGGGCCACAAAGGCACCCTGTTGAATGTGGTGTGCCACTTGAATCCGGACCCTCATGTACTCGCGCAAACACCAAACTAGTTCGCCTGCTGGTCATGGCAACGACTACGAGGACGATCTTTCAAAGACTTTTCGTTATATGACAGTCGATCCGCGGACTGAGGGTCAATCAAACCCCAAGTTTATCGGTGGCTTCCCAGGCAACCATCCACAGACTCCCCCAAAGGACTCTAGGCCTCCTCCCCCTCCGTCTTTGCGACCAGCAGGTGGACGAGTACTTCCTGCCAGACGCCAGTCGTCCAGCGGAGTGGGTTTTCCTGTTCCAATGCATGTGGCACCACCTCCTCCCGTTCTGCACGATTTCACACCGTTTCAAATGCCCACACACGATCGGGAAGGCTCTAAATACTCATTGACGATGAGGTATGCACAAGAGGATCTCAGACCGCCCATCCCTCCCAAAGACTTTCCTAGGAAGCCATCGCTTCCGCCCACAAATCCGAATGCCCACCTAGAGGGGGGTACGGCCGTACCCAATCGCACAACGTACCAGTTACGCCCGAGTTCGGACACGAATATCCCTCGTCCGTTTCCTGCGTCACAGCCCTCTACTCCCGCAAAAACCGGGATCTCTCCTGGTTTGATCGCTGATACCCCGCCGATCGACAAACGGAAGAGAGGATCGTCCGAGCCACCCTCGCCGTCGGATGAGAAGAAAGACCAGTCAGAAGTTCAGTGTAGCGGCCAGACAAAAGCCGGGAAACGGTGTACGCGACTCGTCAAGGTCGGCCCGCCTCTTGCAATTGTCCATCCGGATACAGAGGATGTGGAAAGGTTCTGTTTCCAACACGTGAAAGACGTCTTTTCACAGTCTGGCTTTTACCTCAAACGAGAAGAACGAGACGAGTTCATCAAATTCGAGGGTGAGCGCTTAAGCGGAACCCCCAAAGTCCATTCAAGCTTTCTGACCTGCGTTGGCCTCCAGATTGGATACCCGGCTATTTAGACCCCGACACTCAGGCGGCGCTGAGATCCGAAATGACGAAGGCACCTTCCGCTGCAGACGTTCCAGGATACATCTACACCTTCGAGATCAGAGGTGAGCCCAGACCACTCGTTCCTGGCGATGAAAGATACTATTGTGCTCCCATAGACGAGTCCGATCGGGACCACATCCACCTCAAGGTTGGACGCGCGGTCAATCTCACGAAGAGATTGGATCAATGGGGAAAACAGTGCGGAACGAAGGAGAGGGAGCATATCATTCGCGGATGGTGGCCCGGGACCGTTGACCACAGCGGTGACGCTGTAGTCGGCAACAGTCACCTCAAAGGGAAGGTTGTTGCAGGAGAAAAGGGAGCGTACTGTCATCGACTGGAACGCTTGATTCACCTGGAACTTGGGGATCTCGTTTTATCTCAGCAATACCTTAACCCGGCATTTCCGAGGATTGATGCAGCCAACGTCAAGAAAATAGGTATAGCAACTAAACAGAAATGCGCCGAGTGTAGGTCTCTAACGGTCACCAAAGTCTGATGACAATGTCCCTAATCATCGTCTATCAGGTGGAACGACACACAAGGAGATCTTTACCTTCAAGAAAGTGAAGAGGGGCAAGTTCAAGGAGAAGGAATGGGAGTCTGTTGTTCAGCCTATCATCCAGAAGTGGGGGGAATACGTGAATAAATATCCTCGAAGAGAGAGCGCAAACGAATGATGTATGTAGCACACTTGTCGACTTATCCTATCTCACTTATATATATATGAATACTACAGGTACCCCAAGTGACATGCATATATGTACAACGTGTGCGCCGGTAAAGAAGGGAGATTCGATCTACAAAAGGAGACGATAAACATCCAGTGTGCCACCTCTGTGAACACTGCCGATAGATGATCGATGATCCCCGATAATAAAAAAAGAACGACGGGGAGTAGGAATAAGGATCTATAAACAGCTATATGGATCCACCCAAAGTTATGCGAAGTCCTAGTTTTTGTGCAAGGGAAGATGGTAGATATCGTCCCCGTTACCGGCCTCGACGTCCTTCTTTGCTTCCCAGTTAGCTTGATCTTGCTCGACAGTGACATCAACACGTACGGCACCCGACGAGGCGGTGGGATCAACTCTGAAAGTACTGAGCATGGTGTTGTTGAGGTGGTGGGTATTCCTGGAAGCTCCAGTTCCTCCGATAGTTACGGTGGAATAGTCCTTGCTCTCGTCCTGGTATTTCTCAGCATCGCCGCCTAAGAGACGGGCGATAGCAGGGACGATGACGGAAAGGTTACACACGGCCAAGGCGACACCAGCCTCAAGGGCGCCAACAACAGCCTCCCAAGTACCGGGGAGGCGAATGACCAAGATAGCGTGGGCGAGGGCGGCGATGGTGGTGGCGAGGGAGCAGGTGAAGACGGAGATCAAACGGAAGCGGACGGCGGAGGTGACGCGGACATTTCGAAGAATCCAGAGTGGGGCAACGATCAAGAGAAGGTCTGAGAAGGTCTCAGCTAGCGAAGTGGAACCAAAATTTAGACATGGATTGACAGAGAAACGACTAGGCGAGTACTCACTAACGGCCTGGGTGATGGCAACATGAAGGCCCAATGGGCACAAGGCGAAAGTAGCCTGCTTCCATGTGGTATCACCCTTCTCGCAAACCCAAAACATCTGGGTCATCAAGAGGATCCATTGGAAGAACATCAAAACGGCAACGACAAACATAACCCTTTTCTGAGAGGCCCATGGAGCAATACGCATGACGGTGAAGATGATGGAGAGACGAGCGGCCCAAACGGTGCAGTAGAAGCATGCACCAACTGTGATCGGGGGGTGAGTGGACGGAGAGACTAGAGCACAAGATGATCCAACTTACCCATATAATAGCCGGCAATACGGGTGTTCAACGAGAAAGAGGGACCGTCGGCGATGATAAACACCCCTCGAGGGACGTCGGAATAATGGGGAGGGGGCGGTGGAGAAAATTGGACTTACCCGGAACGAAGATGGTGAAACAAGCCAGGGAGACGAGGGCCCAGAAGTCATCCCACCAGAACATGCACTTCTGGATGCGAAGAGCAAGCCGAACAATGGTGATTAGGCTTGAGATAAGGAAGAAGGCCAACGCTGAGTCTGTAGTATGTGGGGGTCAGTAAGGGCAGGACACGATGGGAATCAGGAGACAGACATTTGAAATCGACCAGGCTGGGAGCCATTGGAGATAGAGCCGGGATGGAGACGGGATAGGGTGGTGTGGGGGGTTTTTGTGAAGGGCGTCATGAGATTTATACCCCCCACCCGTCCTGTTGCCGTTAGGAGAGTTCTCAGCTCTCGATAACACAATAGGCGGAGAGTACTGGCGCTCTGGAGAAAATGGGTGAAAATAGGTCGGATTTTGAAATGTGTAAAAAGACCGCTTAGCCGGTAATGCAATAGGAGAATTGTGTCCGAGCTGTATGACGAGAGGATCAAAATCTGATGATCCTGACCAGGGTGTCCCTGGCCATTCGACTCTGCAAAAAACACGAGCAGTAGAATTCAAAGAACCGTCGTACGTTGGTTACGAATTGGCATAGAGCCCTTGAGGGGCGGGGGGATTTTTTTCCGGCGGAGCGTCCTGTCTGCCAGCTCTCGCCGCACCTGGAGAGATGCCAAAGAGAGCTAGAGTGACCGGATCTCGAAATGTGAAAGTGAAGAGGCCTCGACATGTACGTCTGTAGACTTATAAGGGAACTATTCCCTCGTGTCGGCCCATGGATACTCCGCTCGAAACCCAGACAACCGCCTAGGTGGTACGGGTGGCGGAGAGCCACAGTCTCGCCTATCCACACGGAGTGATAAATATTCCTTCCTACCGTCTGCCTTCTGGGACAGATATCTGTGTGTTTCTACCTTACGGGTGGCCATCCAATTCTTCCGTCACTTCGCCTGTTGTTTTGTCGATCTGAATGTTTCCGACGTCCTGGCACCGCTCCCGCACCGGCCGAGTTGTACAGAGATTATCGATTATCCCCCGAGCACGGGTTACAATTCGCCGCTTGGCCGATCCAACAACGCAGCATGGCCGCCCCGACGTGTGGCCAGGACCCCCCCCCAAAAAAAAAAAAAAAAATCCTGGAGGGCGAGAGATTACTGGAAAGTTACGTTTCACCCTCTCAACGTCCTTCTGACACAAGGTTTGCACCCCCACATATGCATACAGTCATCAGAAAAACGGCTAGAAGCCTAGCCTGTCTTTTGCGTAATTTTGGTCCATTTCTGCCACTCCTAATTGTCCTCTTTCCTCTTCTTCCGGTCATCCCCCCCGGACTCCACCCCTCGTGCCAGATGTTTCAGTTGCCACCGATCGTGGTCCGCCTGTCTGGGAACATCTGCTCTCGTTCCGAAGAGTCCCCGCCAGGCGCCCGGTCATCTCTTGTGATTGGGGAAACGCGATCGGTCACCCAGATAACCGTTGCTTGAGGTCAAGTTGTCTTCCCCCGCCGTAAGGTAAACCCGAGAGCCATCACTCGCTACGAGGAACAACCATCACGAGGGGGCGGGGACGTTTTCCTATCCTTTACACTACTCTATAAGATTCTCTTCGCCGTGAGCGTAACCCCACCTATCATTCACTTCTCTGTCCTCCCCCCCATTAGCCCGTCGGTGCTCAGTACTCGAATCCCCTCATTATGCCCTCTCTCGGAAAGTTCGTGCGGTCCAAGGACGGTACAAAGATCTGGACCCATGCTGCCGGTGACCCTACCAAACCAGCCGTCGTCTTTATCCCCGGTTTCTCTTGTACCGCTCTGGCGTTTGAGAAACAGTTCGATGATCCCAAACTCCTCGAGAACCTTCACCTCGTCCGTTGCTGTCACACGATTCGTCTCGGTCATTAACGTGACAAACCCCCCTTCACCAGGTCCGTTATGACCCTCGCGGACAGGGTCAGAGTGGTCAGCCCCTCAAGCCTGAGGATTATCACTCCGAGAGATACGCAGACGATTTCAAGGTCGTCGTTGACGAATACAGACTCACGAGACCTTTTGTCTGCGGATGGTACGTTTGAGTCCGACGATTTCAACCCCCCTTGATGGCGATGGTTCTAACCCCGATCTCTACATAGGAGCATTGGGGGTAAGGCGTACTCCCTTCCCGTCATCTGATCTCGATATCTGACGCTATACGAAAAAGCTATTATTCCCGCCGACGTTCTGAGTTACCACGGCCCTGATGCTATCTCCGGCGTCATAGTCGCGGGAGGTTTCCCCTGGAGGAGCATGCATGGAGAGGTCGCCAACCCCTGGATTATCGAGTTCATCCCTCGTTTGCTCACAAACGACCTCAACCCGTGGGGCGAGGTTGCCAAGGCTTTCGTCGAGTCTTGCGTCGCATATCCCGACGAAATGCCTCAACTCACCAAGTACGCCTGGATTGGAGGCGTCTCAGGACAACACCCACAAGTCCGCCTTCTCGCCCTGCCTCGTGGGCAGAACGAGAGCGCTCTGCTCGCCGTCAAGGATACCCTTCCTTTCCTAGTCCTCCACGGGACCATGGACAAGCATGTCCTTGGTGACAAATTGGAGAAATTCATGCACAGAAACTTCAAAAACGTCGAGTTCCACATGTGGGATAACTGTGGACACGCGCCCTTCTTCGACAAACCAGAAGAATTCAATGAGGCGACCCTTGGGTGGGTCAACGGGATCACCCAGGTTTGTCTCTTGTCTTTTGTGCCCATCGCATTTTGACTTGACACGCTTGACTGGTTTAGGGATCGGCTATAGGGAAAGCGCTCTGAGAGGATGACGGAAGTTGTTCCAGGAGGGTCAGGAGGATTTTAGTGGAACGCGTTTAAAACGAATTTGATATACAAGTATTCCCGATCGTTCTCGTGACGGAGCGTCTCCGCCGTTTAGCCCGACAGGCTACAGCATCATGCATCTTCCGCGTCGGCTGTGGTGGCTTATTGACAACCTCCACCGAACCGATCTGCGGCCCTGGGGGCAACAACCTTATACCCAGTCCCCCCGCACGCGAGCGGGTTTGCAGGAACAGCATCGTGCTAGGCCTGCATCCGAGCACAAGTCGCGTCGCTTGGGGCGGGTCAAGGTTTGCTGCTCCACTCTAAAATTCTGCGTCCGTCGTTCGCGGAGGACTCTCTCACCGAGGAAGTCTATCAACGGATGCTTCGCTGTCATGCTATACCCTCCCTCTTAGGAATCGGAGCCGCTTCCGCCGCGGCGCGCCCCGTCGTTCGCCCGCGATCCAGACCTCGGAGACACCGGTGCACACAAACTGGCATTGACGTCGCACCTCATCACGCATCATGCATCAGCTTCTGGGTGATGTGTACTGTTGCCATCATGCGTATACGAACCTAGCTATAGATCTGTACAGTGTATCGGTAGCGTTTCTGAACGGCGAGCGGCTCAACCGATCCAGCGTTTTGACCTCGTCTCGGCCCAAGCCCGGATCCGACTCGGTCCGAACATCGGTCCGCCGGCGGTTACCTCCACAAGAAACGATATTGGAAATCACGGGTTTGGGACTGGCTGCTCGACGTCCCCCGGCGGAGAAGAGTTGTAACGATACATGAGATTATTGAGCACTATACGACCTAAGTATGGTACAGTCCGCGATGCTACGACAACACGATTGACGGTAAGAATAGATTTTCGAAACGGTTCTACGTTATTGGCTCCTTCATCCAGAAACCCCCCCAAGCACTCTTCGCACGACTTCTACCCTAGAGCTCCCCGCCCAAAGACTCCATGAAATGAGAAAGGTCCAGGCCCTGGTATTCCTCTTCCCAGTGCAAGTCCCCGACCCCTTGCAAAACCCTCTTCGAATTAAGCGGCCCGGCCCTTTCCTTCTCTCTCTGCTTTCCAACTGCTCGACCTTCCTCTTCTTCCGTGGTTCGCTTGAACAAATCAAGAACGAAACCGGTATCCATGGATGATAACCCTGCATTTTGTTGGGTGACGACGGAATTCGCGATATTCAATTTGAATCTTTGCATTCTGTTAACCTGGCCATCAGTCGCGGGCGATGTGAGGACTGAAACGGCACGTACCCCATGATCTTTTCCTCCAGTGTGCCCTTTGTAATTAGCCTGTAGACGTTAACAACCTTCTTCTGTCCGATGCGATGCGCTCTGTCCATCGCCTGAACGTCCTTCATGGGGTTCCAGTCATGCTCCACAAATATCACCGTATCAGCCCCCGTAAGCGTCAGGCCGAGACCACCGACATGGGTTGTGAGTAACAAACAGTCGATACTGGGATCAGAATTGAACGTCTGTACGATGGCGTGTCTTTTTTTGGCCTCAGTTCCGCCATCTAGTCGCATGTAAGTCACGGAGGGCATATGGTGTTTGAATAGGTCCCGTTCGATGATGTCCAACATCTGCTTCATCTGGCAGAATATAAGACAACGATGTTGAGAAAACGCCCCGCCAGTCGATTCCTCCGTATCGACGAGTTCACTCTTCCCCGTCTCTGCTGCGACGCTAGGGCCCAGCCCGATACCGCAGTCGTGAAGGAGTTGTCTGAGAGCACAAAATATGAGTGAACAATAAAAGGTACTGAAACATAAAGGCGCACTTCAGGGCCAGCAACTTCGGAGCATGATGGATGGCGTTCAGTTGGTCGGTTTTTTTTTGTCCCGCCTTAGCCAGGGCCTCCTGTATTGCTTGACCATCTTCCTTTAACACCAAGGCAGGGTGGTTGCATAGCTTGCGAAGGTACTGTAGGGACTGGAAAACGTGTTGTTGTTTCTCCTTGTTCTCCGACTTGACAGCCTCCTCCGCCTGTCTCTCTTGGCTCTTCGAAAAGTTGTCGTAGAGGTATTTCTGGACTTCTGAGAGCTCGCAATAATAGTCCTGGATGATCTTCGGAGGCAGGTCGTGAAGCACGTCTTCCTTGAGTCGACGGAGTAAGAAGGGGAGAACTTGTTTGTGCAGCGCTTCGAGGGCAAGGGCAGCTATGTCCCTTCGTTAGGTGGGGTCATTTCCGAGTCGTATTCTCAACGAAAGCTTACCCGCTTCACCGTTCTTTGATTTTCCGTCCCTGTTCGAAAGGATTGGTTTGCTAAAGCGCTCGTTGAAAGAGGTTTCTGTGCCCAAAAACCCTGGCATCAGGAAATCGAACAGACTCCACAGCTCCAAAACGTTGTTCTGAATTGGTGTCCCTGATAGGATCAGTCGGTGGTGGGCCTGGATACATTTCACAGCTTTGGTCAGCTTTGTCTTCGCATTCTTGATAATGTGACCTTCGTCGAGAACGCAATAGTGCCACTTGACAGCTTCCAGGTTGGTGATGTCGTTGCGAACCACCTCGTAGGAGGTTATCACAACGTCATACTTGGGTAGTTTAGGGAACAAGCGGTTACGGTCGCGGGAGTTGCCAGTGTACATGATGGGGCGCAGGTTCTCGGCGTACTTGAGAATCTCATAGTACCAGTGGCCGGTCAATGTCGGTGGGCAGATGATTAATGATGGGAGGTGGACAGAGTCGGGAGATTTGGTCTCTTCGAACTTCTTGGCACGTTCGTGATGTTTGCTGGCCAAGATACAGATCGACTGCAAGGTCTTCCCGAGCCCCATGTCTGGTTTTCGGTGGAAGTTAGGCGAGCATTCGCCGCGAAAACTCGAGAGACTGACCATCGCACAGAATACCGTGAAGCTGGTACTTTGCCAGGAAGGCGAGCCAGTTTATTCCCTCTTGCTGGTATTTGCGTAGTTCTGCCTTGATCATTACCGGAATTACGTACTGCTCGACTTTGCTGCCATCCAAAAGCTGTGCCAAGAACTGACGTTCTTCGTCCCGCTTTCGCAGAAGTTCTTGAGAGAAACCAGGAGGGTCCGGTAAACCAGCCTGGATGATTCTAGAGAGGTACCACGAAAGCCACAATTATTACCCACCTCTAGAGGAACCATCTTGACCAGAGAGGCAAAGGTGTTGGTGGCTGTTGACCGGATATCATCGTCAGGGTCGCTCATCCTTCCCAGGATTGGGACAACTAAGAAAATGACATATGGCAAGGCCTTGACGTCCAACTTTTGAACGATGTCTGAGAGTTATTTATCAACCTCCGAGAAAGGCTGTAATGAGGCAATTATTTTGCGTACGATAAATCAACTCAGTCGCCCCCTGCCGATTGTGAAGATTAGATGAATCACCGATGAATGGAATGATGCTCTCGACAACGACAAGCATGGCATCCATCGTCATGATCTCACAAATGGTAGAGAAAGACCTTGCTGCTGATTGACGGATGATTGCATACCGGCTCCTGAGTGTCAGACTAAGCATAGGGAAGAGTTCAGATAGCTTGTGTCTGAACTCCTGATGAAGAGTGGGGATGACGGCCTCCAGGACGCTGAGTGAATCAATGACATCTTGGCCAAGAGATGTGGCAATCAGGTTGTCTACATCTGCGACGTCGGCTAGAATACAGACTTAATAGCTGTTTGCGATGATCCGTGAACATGACGCACCAGGTTGGCAGGCGGAGGTGAGACCACCGGCCATCGAGTTCCACATTTTGGGAACAACATCGAACAAACGAGATCCGAATCTATTGGAGAGTTCGACGAACGCGAGCACGGATCCACGGCGCGTGATACGTGATTTGGTTGTGTCACCGCTGCTGGCAGTTGAGGCCCCTTCTTTCTTTGCGCTCTCCGCCAATGTGGCAGCGGCTTTGGATCCTTGAAACGAAAGGATGCCATCCAGGATTGTGGTCGCATAGGAGAAAGTAGGGGTCTGTTCGACGTCCTGACACAAGAAGGTACACAGGTTCTTGACAATTTTGTCGGGTGGTTGCATGAGGTTGTGGTCGACGCAGAATTTGACGAAGGATCCAACGGCAACCGCTGACCGGGTCTGCAGATCGACGTTCTCTTCGTTCTGCGCTGCGGTCAGCTTCGAGGCTCCGACAAGATATCGCGACACTGACTTTGATACTGTTCATGATGCCCTTGACAATGGGGCTGACCTTGTCGGGAGTGCTTTTGAAAGCAACAAACGCAGCAGCGCACGCGGCAGAGACCCGGATATCATGCTGCACCTTGACCTCCAGATAGTGATCGATGCTCGAGACAACTTTCAACCTCTTGTCACTGATGATGCCAAGCTCCCGCTTCTTCGTGCGCCCCAACATGTCCTTCAGTCTATCAAACAATGGTCCAACCGCCTTCTTGCCAACTTCAATCGTGAAACATCCCTCCTTCTCTCCCGTAATATCGATCTCAGACCCCAGAGAGGGGATGGCGGTGAACGGCAGCTTGCAATCAGTAGAAAATGACTGCAGAAGATTGTAGCACTCTCCGTGGATCCGAGCAAGAGAAAATGCCATCTCGTGATACGCAGCTGGGGGGTCCTCTTGTAGCCATGCGAGCGCCACAGTACCGAGTTCGTCAGCGAGGGGAGATATCTTGATCAATAGCGGGGAACCTGGCGGCGCCGTCTCGCCATACATCCGCGCCCATTCCTCAGCAATGATTGCCGCGAGGAATTTTTGTAGCATACTCGTCGAACTAATGTAGTGCTTGAGAATGGGACGGAACATGTCCTCAAACGGCGCCCCCTAGGAAGGATAAGCGAGCGAGTAAGGAGGAGAGCAGAGTCACGTACCCCAATCGGCCACAACGCGGTGATCTTTGCAAGTGCAACAGCGGAAGCGAGCCTGGCCTTCCAAACGACTTCGACCGGGACCAACCCCATATCCTGAGTCAACATATTCTTGTCAATTGGGTGCCTTTCCGCTGCAGGATCTACATCTGCCGCAGAAGACGCGTGATAAAACGTCGAGGCGTCTATGGGAACACCCAAGGGTGTCATAAGCACAGCGTACCACTCCAAGAGTACTTGTTGGGTAATAAGATTCTCCAGGTAGCCATAATTTGCGCTGAGAGTTTCTAAGGCCGTGTTCCACGTCGCCAATGTTGAATCTCGGACATCGGACCGCTCTTCGACCACAAGGTTCTGGAATAGTAACCGCAAAAACCTCTCGGTCACCCATTCCTTAGACAATGTAGGGACAGTCATAAACGAGTGAAGAGTATTGACGACGGCCAGCCTTACGCCAGCAATGGTGTGACGGAAGAAAGGGAATAGGGTAGGTGATAGAGCGGATAAAGGTTCGCTGAGGCAAAATTAGTAGAGATTCAAGGTCGCACGGTGTCGACACGTACGATTCAGTTCGATTTCCTAGAATTGCGATGACCTCGTCATACTTGACCAACTTCCCTGTAAGCGTGTGTTTGGCGAGGCGGAGTGACAGCATCAGGAAACTTTCCCTACCTAGCAATTCCATGACTGCACCAACGCTAGAACTCAAATCGTCGCGCATATCTCGTAGGCAGCTCCAAAGCACGGCCAACACTCGACTCAGCTCTTCCGGTAATTGGGTTACGAGATGGCCAGCCACCGGGAGCAGGCAGGATGCGGCAACAGAACGCACGTCGTCATCTCTGTCTCCGAGCCTATGAAGTGCGTTAGCGAGTTTTCATGGAAATGGGGAAAGACACATACCCTAACACGGTTGCATCCACAACATCCCTTAAAATCGCCTTGTTGCCGGGCTCGGAATCTTTAACGTCGTTCACCTGGACAAGATCACTTCGAACGGCGACCTCGTACTTTATTCCGAGAAGACCAGCGTGTCGGACCTCCCACACATGGGTCCTCTCCCGCACGACGCCATCATTCCTAGCTGCGCCAGGAAGAGACCTAGTTGGGGCGGCGAGGGAAAAGTCTTGCCGAATCATTTGCAGGAGGATGGAGTGTACATGCAAAACCGAACGTCGTGGCATATGCAACAGCAAGGATGCCAATGTCTGTGATACGGTTTCACGAACAGGCGCGACAACCTACCAAGGCCGTCAGGACTGTGTTCAAGAAGCGGTAGAGTTTGGATCACCTGATCAGAGACGAAATCACCAAAACGATCAAGCACCGATACGCATAGCAGCTTTGCGGCCAGATGATTGCACCACCTTTCGTGTGCGAGATCGTTCTCTTCGGTTGTTTGACCGTCTAGAAAGAGTTGAGAGATGATACAGACGGTAGAGGGAAGAACCTGCCTTTCATGCCTCCACACTTGCCCTGGAGTTTGAGGAGTTCTCGTAAACACATAGCAGCCCCGTGCCTGACCTCCCAAGCTTGGCTGAATAAATCCACCTCAAGTATGTTCGCGATACCGTCCCAAATCCAGGTGCCAGGTCGAACCTCGAGGGCCTTGGATTGTTTATCGTTTTTCGGGTTTACTGCGCCTCCCTTGGAGGAGTCGACCACCACCTTATCCGCAGATGTGCCGTTCGGTGTGCCGTTCGTTGAAGGGTCTTCGGCCTTGATGAGCGGACGGTCGTCCTTGGCGACGAGTCGGGCCCTGGGCGATCGGTATGTTAGGGAGTGGTAAAACGTGTCGACAGCTTGGTACTCACTTGTTTGATTGGCCGGTAGACTGGGCAGTGTATTTGGACCCTGAAGCCTGTTGGGGCGGGGCGGACACGAACGCGGCGTTCCCCGCCTTTCGTTTACGCTTCAGACGATTCCTTTCACGAGCGGAGAGGCCACTCAGGTCTTCTTCGGAGAGTTCTGGGACAGGCAGAGAGGGGATGGGAGTTGATGAGTTGGAACGATCTGTCGGTGAGACTGCAGGCGGCGATAAAATAGCATCTTCCTCGACCTTGACGCCGTTCTCAGCCTCGGTCTCTGGTTCCACCTCTGGAGCGAGCTCCTTTTCCCAGTCCATTTCGTCACCGCCTAAGCCGTCAAGAAAATCGAGTCCGAGGCGACTCATTGCCTCTTTTCGAGCCTTATTGACTTCGGAAGAGTTGGCAAGGATGGCAGAGGGCTTGACAAATTCCTTTCCGGAGGACGCAAGAAGACGAGTGCCACGTTCCATCAAGTCCTTGACGGAAAATTTTGGGAATCCAGGCATGACTGGGGGCTCGTCCGCAGATTTCATGTGGATATCAGGACACCCGGATGGTTCCCATACAGGGATGGAGGAGAAGATCTGGGAGAGGGCATTGGTCGCAGCAGACCGTGTGTCATGAGATTTGGAATGAAGATAGGGAAGGATCTGTATAGAGATGAGTTGGACAAAGGGGGATTGAGATGGGAAGGAGAGACGCACGCGAGCGAGGACGGCCAAGAGTTCTGACCACGCTTGTTCGTCCTTGAACGCGATGTTCTGTCTGAGGGTTTTTATGTCTTCCTCGACGAACGCGACGTCAGTGATAACGCTCTTTACCGCGAGCTGGGCTAATTGTTTGGCGGCGGTGGATCTGACGGAGGTGGAGGAGCCGGTGTCCAGGAGGAGGAGCAGCCGGTCTAGTCTGTTGAGATGAGGATGAGGGTGAGGATTGCAGCCGAGAGGAATTGATGGGAGGATTACCTTGAGGTCATTTGGGGAATCCGGCCCGAACCGACCGACAGTTTTTTTTACGGCGGCAGAGAGGAGGGGGAATTTTCTCACGGTGGCTGGTTGAGGTCCGACCTTTTATCTTTAATCGTCTCGCGTGGTCGATCACGATCACGAGTCACACACGGTCACTCTTTTTTTCTAAAATGCTGCAGCCCGACGATTCCAGTGGACGTCCTTTCTTTCCTCCATCTCTCTCCTCCCCTTATTTACACCCTCGCAGCCCTCGACGACTTTCGCAACGCGGCCCTTGCGCTCTCGCAAGAACAAGCCGCTGCTTTTGACAAATTTATCCGAGATTGTCACAACAAGCTCCCGGCTGCCGACGATGTCTATCACTGCCGCAGACTCTACACTGACGCGTGCATTCTCAAATCCCTCTACGACACCTCACCCCGCTCTCTCGACTCCCCGTCCGTCGCGCAGGCCATAGAACTCCTCGATAAAGCCATCATCATCGCTGGCGCTGCAGGTCCCGGTCGCCACAACCTGATCCTCGACCTTATTCAGCACATTCAATCGGAACACATGTCCCTACTGAGGCCGCTCCCTCTCCCTGACGCGTCGTTATCGGCCAAAGCGTCATCTACCCCTGCCCCCGTCCTTGCCGCTCGGCACCCAGTTCTGCGGCTCGACGTTCCGCCCTCTCTCGCTTCCTTTCAGCGCTCGATCGCCTCGCGTCCATTTATCGTCCCTGGCCACGCAACCGACTGGCCAGCACTTAACGAACATCCATGGCATTCTACACGCTACTTGCGAACCGTTTCTGGCCCCGGACGCGTTGTTCCTGTCGAGGTCGGAAGCGACTACCGGACCGACGATTGGTCTCAGAAAATCATGGGATGGGATGGTTTCGTGACGTCACTTACCCAGCCATCTAATGAGGTGTTATATATGGCTCAACACAGTCTTTTTCTTCAATTCCCGACCATGCGAGAGGACGTAATCGTCCCCGACTACGTGTATTCATGTCCGAATTCCTCAGATTCTTTCCCGGGCTACAAACCCCCGACCAATGACGAACAGCTCGTCCTGAACGCTTGGCTGGGACCGAAAGGAACGATATCTCCCGCCCACGTGGCAAGTAGTTTTTACATCCGTTGATTGCAGTCCCGGCTCAAGTGAACGCGACATCCCAAAGGATCCTTACAACAACTGTTACGGTTTGTTTAATCGCCATCATCTCCATTCGTGACTGACTGGGATCATCAAGTTCAAGTCGTTGGTCGCAAGACCGTGTGGCTCGCACCACCCTGGGTTTCTTCTGCATTGTATACCGTTTCCCAGCGCAATCCCTCGGTAAACAAGCAAGCTCCACAATTATCCAACACTTCCCAGGTAGACGTGTTCGCCGCACGTTCGTCAGGCGAATTTCCCCGGTTTTGGGAAGAAGTTGTGCCAGAGGCTATGGTAGCCACGCTTGAGCCTGGAGATTTACTTTTCTTTCCTCCCGGCTGGTGGCACGCGTTTCGGAGCGAGGATGTCAGCTTTTCGGTTTCGATGTGGTGGTGATGTTCAGTACAGCATATCGCACGTGCCTTTGATCGATCCCGTCCCTGGTGTTTCCCGCAGCGTCCGAGTTCTCATAACGATCGATACTCTTCCTTTCTTTCTTGCCTATCCGCATTCTGTATGGTAGACAGGTTCGTTCGGCCATCGGTCGAGGAAATAAAGTCTGTTTCTCTGCTGCTCGATTTCCTTCGTTGCTGTGTCTGATGTCCTCCGTGATCCAGTGATGTCTATACACGACTCTTCAAATCGACCTTGACATTGTCCAAGTTGAAAGACGCAGCCATTGGTGGCAGGTTGCTCAAACCATCCGATGACCCTATCGGTGTCGTGGGCCGGAGTATGGTGTGGAGGGTGTGTCGGACCCCCTTCATCTGCCAGAGCATCATTCACTCATCCGATTGCGATGAAAGCTCCTTCTATGTGAAAACGAACCTCTGAAGCCCCCCATACAAGACACCCCCGCGCTGTCCCTCAAATTCTGGCAAGATTCTCGCAAGGCGTACGTTGATGCCCTGTTGGATAAAATGCAAGCACCAGACGGAAGCTATCACGAAGGTCTAATCATCCCTGGTGTGGAATCGCTTCCGAAGCCCGACCAAACTCCTATGAAGAATTTGGACAAAAATAATCCCCTGAGCTTAGACACCGAGGTATGCCACCTGTTGATGTCCTTCCATATCAACTGACTGTGGTTTCCAAAGAATCCGTGGACCGCTTGGTTTGCCTCTGTAGACCTTCGGAAGACCATTTTGCAAGATGTTGAACGCACGTACGTCCGCAGTTCATCTCCAGTTCTTTCCCCTGAACCGTTCCAGATTTCCGGACGTAGGATATTTCCGGGATCCTGAAGTTCAATCAGACCTCACGAACATCCTCTTCATTTACTCCCTCCAGAACCCCGTCCTTGGGTACCGTCAAGGAATGCACGAGCTGCTGGCGCTGCTTTACTACGCGTGTGACTTCGATTCCATCTCCGAAGAACGGGCAGTGCGCCTTCAGGATCGTGAACTGGGAGACCTCTTCTCGCGGGCTTGGGTTACCGCAGACGCACACACGCTCTTCCTCGCGGTGATGCGTGGGGTTGGTCGCTGGTATGAATGGAGAGAACCCCCAGCATCCTTACAAAAGGCGCTCCCATCTCCCAGCTCAGGACCAGTCGAAATCCAGCCCTACGTAGCTCCAATAGTGGAAGCCTGCAACCGAATACAATCGACTTACTTGAAGAGCGTCGATCCGGATTTGTGGAAGCACCTACAAGCATCCGGCATAGAGGCCCAGATATACGGGATGTGAGTGCATTTTCTGTGCCGGTTATTTCGTAAATCAATCTCGTTCGTAGTCGCTGGCTACGCCTGCTCTTCACGCGAGAGTTTGGAATTCCTGACGCACTCCTGTTGTGGGATGGACTTTTCGCCTGTGACCCTACCTTGGAGCTCGCAAAGTGGATCTGCGTTGCAATGTTAATACGTGTTAGAAATCACCGTGGGTGTATTCAATATTGCACCAGGTTCAGATCTGACGGGTTTCCCAGTTATCCCTTCCGACTACAGCACCCAGCTCACATTCCTCCTCCGTTACCCCCCGCTTCCCATTCACCATCTCACCAACTCAACCGCAAACGATCAATCGTTTGCTACACATCATACCACACTCCTCTTGCGACAAGCTTTGTCGTTGCAAATCGCACCGACTGTGGCTACTGGCGCCTCTGTGGTTTACGAGAACCGCAATTTATTGAACATTGCCTCAGAAGTTCCCGAGCCTCCCCCGCCTCCCATGAAACGTAGGACTGAGCAAGGGAGGATGTCCACGACGAGCGATGGCCCTTTACGGATCCTACAGCGACCAATGCACGGTCGATATGGGTCTTCCAGCTCGATGGGGCTTCCTGATATCGCGAGGAACATCCTAGATCGGGGCGAAAGTTTGGGAATCAACCGCACAGTCATGAATGCGGTCTCAGAGATCAAGGTAAAAATCAAATACACAAGTTTTCGAGCCGCTCTGATTTGGCGGCCACTTCCAGCGTAGCTTGCCCGATCTATCAGCCTCATTCAACCCATCACAATATCAACCAGCTTCATTCCAATTGCTTGATGGCAAACCTGCAGAACAGCATCCCTGGGAGACGCGTTCGCGGTTTGAGGTCGAGAAGGAGATGACCGAGTTGAAGAAGTTGCAGCATAAAGTGGGAGATTCCCTTGAGTGGATCCTTGAGAGCCTTTCTCAGGACGAGAGCGAATCGCCGGTTCCCAGGAGAAAACAGGCCCTCGAATCCTTGGCGTATGCTAGAGATATTCTCAAAGAATCTGTCCCAGCCGTCGATGACACCAAACTTTTCGATGAGAAGGCACTCAGGGCGCGAGCAGATGCCAAGGAAAGCGTTCCAGCGACTTTCCAAGGTTTATCCCACGTTTCTGGGTACCCCCCTTTGCCTAGCAGCCCGCCCACCATCAGGCTTGAAACACAGGGGACCGTGAAACCACAGAATGATAATCCAGAGCGCCGACGTGGTTTGGGACATTCATCCTCCAGCCCTTCGCTTTCTGCTTGGCAGTCTCCCGCTGCTGTTTTACCTCGCACCCAGTGGACTCCAGTTCATGACAAACCAGCGAGTAATTATTCATCCGTCGAATTCGCCCCTCCCAAACCACAGCAACGTTCCATTCCGTCGTCTTCTCGGCCGATACAGACCGAGGCGCCGGCGAATCCACCAATTCAGCATGACCCCTTGGGTGTATTGTGACCGTTGTGTATTTGTAGTGTTGTCGGCCGACATTGGGATTTTTTATACACGTGATACTATTTGCTGGAGAAACCCGGACCGGAGCGGGAGCACAGCTTGAGCTTGATCGTCAAACTATTAGACCCGAACACTCCTCCTCCGCCACCAACTTCCCCCTCGCTGCACCCCCGCTTCCAACTGGGTGCCGAATGATGTTGAGAAAGACTCTCCCGGGTGCTTTAAAATCGGTAAAAAGGAACTTCAGCAGTTCCACCCCTTCTCGTCTCTTCGTCGGAACTGGGCCTGCCAGGGCTCAGACAGTAAAGGTGTGGTCGATTCTTCGAGATACAGCCCATCATAGAGGATACATCAGCTCAATTCCAACCACGTAGTCCTGGGAAAGCGGCAAGTACCCCTTGATTGAACATGAGTACGATGCAATTGTTGTGTACGTTTCGTGGACTCTTGATCCGTGTCTCCAGATGCACCGACTGACGCGTTCCACAGCGGTGCCGGAGGTGCTGGCCTTCGAGCTGCCTTCGGTCTGGCAGAGGCTGGTTTCAACACGGCATGCATCACCAAGTTGTTCCCCACTCGAAGTCATACTGTGGCTGCCCAGGTGAGCTATACGCATTCGTCGATGCATTGCTAATTATCTCACGACGAATAGGGTGGAATCAATGCTGCGCTCGGAGTGAGTTCTTCGGGGGAAATGGAGCTTCAATGCCTAACACGTTGCATCCCGCTAGAACATGACCGAGGACGATTGGAGATGGCATATGTACGACACGGTGAGCAGCAAGTCTCTACATCTCCTTCACAAATTTATCGAGTTCTCTTGAATATAGGTCAAAGGTTCTGACTGGCTCGGTGATCAAGACGCTATCCACTATATGTGTCGTGAGGCGCCTGACACTGTCATTGAGGTCAGTTTTTGTATTTATGTGTTTTTGAACACCGCTTACGAGGGGCATGCAGCTGGAACACTTCGGTGTCCCGTTCTCTCGTACTGTTGACGGCAAAATCTACCAGCGGGCATTCGGTGGTCAGTCTCTCAAGTACGGAAAGGGCGGCCAGGCCTACCGTTGTGCTGCTGCTGCAGACCGAACAGGACACGCCCTTCTGCACACACTCTATGGTCAATCACTCAGACACAACACCAACTTCTTCATCGAATACTTCGCCCTTGACCTCATCATGCAAGACGGCGAATGTGTTGGTGTTATCGCACTGAACATGGAGGACGGTACCCTTCACCGCTTCCGTGCTCACAAGACCGTTTTGGCTACCGGAGGTTATGGCCGCACTTACTTCAGTTGTACGAGTGCACACACCTGCTCTGGGGATGGTAACGCCATGGTTGCCCGTGCCGGTTTGCCGTTACAGGATCTGGAGTTCGTTCAGTTCCATCCCACTGGCATCTACGGAGCTGGATGCCTCATCACCGAAGGTTGGTCCCATTTATCCGCGATGCGGGCGCTTCTTCACCATCGGTCCAGGTTCGCGTGGTGAGGGAGGGTACCTCTTGAACTCCGAAGGAGAACGTTTCATGGAACGTTATGCTCCTACTGCCAAGGATTTGGCTTCTCGTGACGTCGTTTCCCGCAGTATGACCATCGAAGTCCGTGAGGGCCGTGGCGTCGGCCCCGAGAAGGATCACATCCTCTTGCAACTCAGCCACCTCCCTCCAGAGATCTTGCATGAGCGTCTTCCTGGCATCTCCGAGACCGCCGCTATCTTCGCCGGCGTTGATGTGACAAAGGAACCGATCCCTGTGCTGCCCACCGTTCACTACAACAGTAAGTCATCCCCCCTTCGCCAGTCATCTCTTTGCTGAGTAACCTTAGTGGGCGGTATTCCAACCAAGTATACGGGAGAAGTTTTGACTGTCGACGGGAATGGCAAAGACAAGGTCGTTCCTGGACTCTACGCTGCGGGCGAGGCTGCCTGCGTATCTGTCCACGGAGCCAACCGTCTCGGGGCTAACTCCCTCCTCGATATCGTTGTTTTTGGTCGTGCCTGCGCCAACCACATCAAGGAGAACTTGACACCTGGCAAACCCCACAAAAAGATTCCTGAAGAGTCCGGCATCGAAAGCATCGAGTTCCTCGATCGGATCAGGAACTCTGACGGCCCCCTCCACACCTCCGAGATCCGCCTGAAGATGCAGAAGGCCATGCAGGCTGATGCCGCTGTGTTCAGGTAAACTCAATCGCCATCCGTTTGAAGTGTTCCAAGGTTGATGGAATGACCTGAACAGGACCCAAGAGTCGCTGGATGAAGGCGTCGGAAAACTGAAGCAAATCTACAATACCTTCCAACAGGTTGGGATTAAGGATAGAAGTATGATCTGGAACTCGTATGTGGTCTTCAAAGGCACAAAGGAACAGCCACTAATGGGCTATCCTTAGGGATCTCGTCGAAACCTTCGAACTTCGCAACCTACTCCAGTGCGCCGTCCAGACCATCACTGCTGCGGCTGCTCGTAAGGAGTCCCGTGGTGCTCACGCTCGCGAAGATTTCCCAGACGTGAGCATCTCATCATACTGTCGATGTGTGTCGCACTAATATGTTCGCAGCGTGACGATGACAACTGGATGAAGCACACCCTATCCTTCCAGAAGGACGTGAATTCACCGGAGGTCGAACTTAAGTATCGTGGCGTTATTGACAAGACACTGGATGAGAACGAATGCAAGCCCGTCCCTCCGTTCAAGCGTGTGTACTAGGCGTTTGAGTGGGGTGCATGTTCACTACTTGGTCAGGTCTCTAAGATAATACGAAACATCTTAAACCCATACATGCGCATGTAATTATCAAGGAATATTTGAGATACAGGGTAGTTATCCTACGACCATGCAGTCAGTCCCCGCGACGGGAGTGACGAGCCCTCGAGTAGACAAGCCGCGCTTGCGAGCTGTCTACGGATGTCTTGGTGATCCACGTCGTGTGCTGCAGGAGGGCATGAGTGGTGACCTGGCAAGTGAAGAGTCAACTCACAGTCTTCTACTTCTCCCCATCTTTCGATCTGGCTTGAGACTTCGATTGTGCTCGCCAGTGCGGCCTCCTCCACCGTTACCTTTTTGAGCACCAGCGCAAGACCGATCAGAAAAGATTTGGAGGAATAAGTCGCCCGCTCCAGTGCTTCGCGGTGCGTTAGCAGGGTTTGAGGGGAGACGATGGTGTAACCATACCGGCCATTTGCCAGGGGTCGAGCTTGAACATTAAATAGTCCAGTTCGGCAAAAGTTTCCGGTGGTTGGGGCGTCGAGAAGATGGAATTGAAGGTCTTGATTTCGACTTTGAATTTTTTCCGAGCCCAGTCAAGGATCGGATCCCAGTGTGTCCTCTGTAATCCCACTAATGCGTTAGGGTACTTTTGATGAAAGCTACAGGACAGGAGACATTGGTTAGCGTCCCGTAGAACAATATACCGGAGCATACCAGATGGTGTCTGTGTCGAGGTACTTTAGTAAAGCCTCCCTGACTTGACCTCGGGTCGACTCGTCGTGCATCGCGTCGATCGCCCTTGAAACCAATGACGTCTAACTCGGAACGTCGTCAGGGAACAAAAAGTTGTCTGGCGAGCCGGTACATTTACCATGGGTAATGCGTGAGTTTTGAGAACCTTGTCCTGGTTTTCCCACTCCGTAGCCACCAACGTCGCCAGAATTCGTTTGTTTTGGGGCAGGCAAAGAATATTCCCCGACGGAGTTTTAAGTGGACGATTGTCCAGCGTGACCGTGAATCCATTTTTGAATTTCGCAACATTCACAGTTTTCCAAAACCGCTTTAGCGAAGTTTCTGCCCCTACAAGCTTGTGTCAGTCAGCACGTCAATTAGGGATTGGACGGTACACACGGTTCGTTCCAGTGACCGCCGGACCATCTTTGGTAGACGTTTGCAACCAACGAGCCAATGGCGGTGTCTGTTGTCTCCAATACTGTGGCCGAGCTGACCTGCTCGAAGCAAAAACGGTAGAGAGGCGGCAAGTCAACATGAAGACGTGCCACGACGCGATCACTAACTCGGACTTGAACGGAACCCGTTCCGCTTGATGATCGGACTCATCAGTGCGGATGCCATGCACGCAGTGTCTACATTACTGTAACAAATCTACACCCGATACCATAGCTTAGTATACGAAATATCGGTGCGCCGTGTTACCAAGTCGGTCGGAAATATTTGGGGAACACCTGACGAACGTTTAGATTAATCCTCGTTGTTTTGATGTATTGGCTATAGGGTTCCCAATCTCCGTCCTTGTCCACAAAGGTGAGATGCGGCGGAGTTGTACCCTCCAGAATTCTTGGGACACCTTTGAATTTTTTCAGCTTGGAGTGATTCAAGGTGAGACACGTGGACTGACCGTGATATGCTCTCCTGCATTCAGGACCAGACATGATCACGACATCGCCAGAGCGAAGAATGATAGGGATAGGTTCCACATCGCGAGTTGTCCCCCCGAGTAAAAAGATTGCAGCGCTCCCGATACTATGCCAATGCGTGGTTAACATGGAAAGGGCAACGTGACGAGAATCCTTACGACATAGAAACAAGAGGGGTGGCAGCACAAATCTCTGACCGGTCAACGTGAGCCATGAGCGTATCCTGGTCAAGAATCTCAGTATTTTGCTCTCAAGGTAATTGCATCGGGTGAGAGACTTTTTCCTGGTAAAAATTTACGATCCCGGCATCCGGTTCTATGAGATGGGGATGAGTTCCGGTCACTGCAAACTGCGGGGAATACCAGTACCGTATGACTCAGGCCATGTCTCCCAATCTTCTGCCTCGTTCTCGAGATGCAGATCTCCGAAAACACCCCCCCAATTGACTGCACGCACGATAGATTGGCACAAGGACTTGATTTCCAGTGCGACGTCGATCTTCCCTCGGGTAAAGTCGTATTGTTTAGTTCCCCAGTGGTAGAACCACCCGATATTCGCCCATCGCAGTTTGGGAAGCAGCTTTGAAGGTGGTGTAGTTGCAGCCGCAGGTGAAGGGCTCATTGGTGGTTGAGCAGCAGCTTTCAGAGTCAAACCCTCGACGTTGTCCACTGACGCTGCCGCATTGGATACCAGCTGTCTCGGACCAACAACCGAAGACGTGTAGGTCGACAAGCCGATCTCGTGCGCGGAGGCTCTTGGTTGGACATTAGGGACACTGGAACTCGAGTCTCTTGACCTCAAGTGGGCATTCCACAACCCTTCCTCAGGCAGGATGTAGTGGGTATCAAGATTTGTTTCATTAGGGTACCGTGCGTGGTCTTTAAGAGACCACCGGACAAGATCCCTTTGCTTTTGATGAGAGAGCAAGTCTGGGATATAGACAAAACCGGGATGGGATTTGAACACGTATGCGAACTTGGGAAGCCCGTCGTTAAGCTGGACGTCGATGCGCTCGCAGGAGAGAGAGGTTGGGTTGCCCTTCCAGCCTCCGTTCAGGATCTCGTCCGACCGGCTTGGGTCCAAGAGAGCGAGATCCAGGACATCGGAGAGATCTGGTGGTGGAAATCGAGCCTTAAACCTCTTTTCCGCTGCTCTGAAGGGTGTCCACTCTGCACCGGCCTGGTCCGGTGGTCTGTTACGGAGCGATTTTTCGTAGAGTTTTCTCGCTTTTTTGTAAGCCTTCTCGTCGGAGGTGGATGGCGCGGACATTCGGGGTTCGGCTTACATTCTCGGCGCGGACACACTCAAACACGTCATAGGCTTCTCTCTCTAACCTTACCTCTCGCTTTCATGTCTCTATGGCTGCTCCGCCGCGGACAGTCTGCTATTCTCGCTCAATCTTATAACCGTATAATTCGTCTTCCACCACCCGTATTGCTTCGCGCTGCACGTCACCAAAGCACAAAACCAGTCGACAACTCCCCATCGTCCAGGTCTACATCTCTATCGGAACCTAAACCTCCCGTTCTTTCTAGGGCTTGGTCAAAAGTAAAGCATGAAGCATCCCACTATTGGAACGGTTCGAAGCTTCTTGCGAAAGAAGTCAGGATCGCATCCCGGCTTCAGTGGAAGTTGCTGCAGGGAGACTCCTTGACCAGGCGTGAGCGTCGTCAACTCAAGCGTACAACCACGGACATCCTACGGCTCATCCCGTTTGCCGTGTTTGTTATCGTGCCATTCATGGAGTTGTTGCTTCCCGTCGCACTCAAACTGTTCCCCAACATGTTACCATCAACTTTCGAGGACAACTTTGCTGCCGTGAGTTTGGCTAATGAGACTGTTCCCAGTATCAATCACCCTAATCCATTGGCTTTAGGAAGAGAAAGAGCGCAAACTCCTTCGCGTTAGGCTAGAAATGGCCAAGTTCTTGCAGGAAACTCTTCGAGAATCGGGCTTGAAAGCGAATGCGCATATTGTTGATAGCGAGGCCTTCAAGGAGTTCTTCCGAAAAGTCAGGTCCACTGGAGAATCCCCCTCAGCTACGGATGTCATCAATGTTGCGCGTTTATTCGACGACGACCTTACTCTGGACAACCTTTCCCGCCCCCAACTCGTGTCAATGTGCCGGTACATGGGTGTTAATGCTTTTGGTACCGACAACTTCCTACGGGGAGCCATTCGCACCCAGCTGCTCCAGCTTCGTAGGGATGATCAACTTATTGCTAGCGAGGGCATAGACGAGCTATCCACGTCTGAACTCCAGGGGGCTTGTCAGGCGAGAGGCATCCGTGCTAGTGGTGTCTCTCCTGCGCGCCTTAGAGAGGAATTCGCTACCTGGATCGACCTACACCTCCATAACAGGGTTTCCGGCGTCCTCTTGATCCTCGGGAGGGCTTTTGACTTCGATCGCAAACCCCTTGGCGATGAAGATGGCAAGACTGGCGTCATCAGAAGTTTGGAGAGTGTCCTCAGTGGCTTGCCAGATAACTTGGTTGGTCTTCGTTCTCTCCTCGCGAGAAGCGGCTGACACAGTACCCTCCTCTAGCTGAGCGAGGCTGAATTGGAAGTTGATTCCGATAATGCTTCGTACAAGCAAAAATTGGACGTATTGCAACAACAGGAGGAGCTCATCGAGGATGAACAAGAGCAGGAGCAGCGGGAGGAGGATGCACGCCGTGCCAAGAAGGAAGAGGAAGCCCGCTTGGCCGAGTCACTCCTTCCTGATTCTGAGGTTCGTCCAGAAACCCCGCGAGATATTGAGATGTTGAACGATTTTCAGCTACACCCGGAGAAGATAGAGCTGGAAGATGCTCGTATGACAACAGAACAGTTGAAAGAGTTGGCAGAAGCCCTCTCGGTCGTATCCGCTCAATCCAGTGTACTCAAGGAGCGTCATGAGTTGCGGGCTCTCATGGAGGAGAACCTTGCTGCCGATGAGGTAGGTGTGACCAAAACTCAAACCATCCTATTGGTACTCAACATGTCAATAAGGACCCCAAGTCACCTTCCGGCGCACTGACCAAGAGGATCCGGTCGATGTTGGCCAAGATCGATGCTCAGTTGCAAGGTTATGACTCTCGTGTTGGTAACTCGCTTCAGATGATTTCCGTCGATTCACAGGGTCGCATCTCTGTTGAGGATTTGGAGAAGGCGCTGGCGGTTATCAAGCACAAGCCGGACGAAGAGGTTGGCCATCTGGTCATCGAGAAGCTTGATGTGGACAAGGATGGTTTCGTGGAATTGGGCCATTTACTTGAACTGGTCAAGGAGGAAGGACTAGGTCAGTGCTCGCTTGTTTCGCGCGACCATGAATTAATTTTTGCATAGGCGTCGTTGTCGACGACGAAGCCCAGACCTTGCTTGGGCAAGGGAAGGAGATCAAGAGCATGAAGCCACGCAAGGAGGATATCATTCAAGAGTAGACATTAAGTACTTGAATGTAAAGGCCACCGGACCCCCAACTCATGTGATCTGCCATCAGTGACCAGCTTGCGAGGCCCACCGGCCTGTCTGCCGGGTGTGATCGCACGTCTATAATTTATAACACTGTCATGCACACATTCGAGTGTAATCCCCCTTGCCCGACGAGCTCGATGGCACCTATGACTGAACCCCTATGTTTCCGCCAGCCCTTCAAAGGGTTATACATCCTACAGAGAGCGCTCAGTACACTCCTTCTCGTCCCGTACTGGGTGATCAAGTACTGTCGGGCCTCATCCCGGCCGCGACCAACGTGGACTCTGAGTGAGACCGTGTTTGTTATGGCGTTGCGAAGAATGATGCGGATTAACGAAGCTACCGGCGTCATGTTGGAATGCACTGACAAAGCGGAGGAGGTCGATGACAGATCGCTCAAGGAGACAAGCTTCGTCTGGCTACCCCCTATCGAAGGTCCTCTGATTAAGGGAACGGCAAAGAGCGAAGCGGTAAAGCCCACAAGGATCCCGGGATACGTATGGCCGCAGGGCACCAACCTCGCCGAGAGCCATGGTTATGTCGCATATTGGGCAAGCTGTTTGCGATCATCCTATCTCTGCATCTGACGAACTGACGGACCGCAGGTCCACGGAGGTGCATATAGGTCAGTCATGTAGGATCCCTGTCGTGGAATTTGGGAAGCTAGACAATAGCTCAGGATGGGAAACGGAACAGAAAAGTTCGGCGCTTTCGGTAGGCCACACGCCTTTTCCTCCCTACAGTGACCTCACGCAAAGTGTACGTAGGAATTTCGAGATTTGTCAGAGAGGTTTGTCAGTTAGATCCTGATCCGTAGACTGGTTTGCGATTATGGGCTCCTATCAGCGTGCCGGGATCAAATACGGCCTCTGTAAGTTCCCGTGGATTTCGTTAGGAGAACCGTACCGAAACATAAATAAACCAAGCGGTGGATTACAGACTGAGCGGGGAAGCCTGTCAGCTGCTGGACGCATTGGCCGGCTATGCGTACCTCATAAAGGGCTGCAACATTTCACCTGAACGCATTGTCATCATCGCCGATTGCGCAGGGAGTAGGTGCATAGCTATACAACGGAGAATAAGCTGGATAACGTCTTGGTTTTCTAGCTCACCTAACGTTGATGCTCCTACGCTACTTGAAGGATGAATCTATCTTTAAGATGCCCGGTGGTGTCATGCTATTTTCAGTGAGTGATATTCTTTGGTTCCTCTTACGGAGGGTATCGTAGTTGACCTGAGAACAGCCCTGGGTTGATTTCGGTGAGCTGACTGACTTGAGTTGTTCGTGTGACTTAATAATTATTAACTCGTGGTGACCGAACGCAGCGTACGAAGCCGTGAACGGGAACTCTGATCATCCGAACTCATCCTCTGACGTGCTTTGTACGTCTGGATGGTATCCGCAGCAACTTCTTCGCCGTGGAGCAGACGAGAGAATGTTATCTACCGCGTATTTTTCGCCGAATCGAGCGCCCGGGGAAACGTTTGTTGGTTACCCAAGGACTTTCGTCTCGTTAGGAGGGGCCGAGACATTCGTTGAAGAGGTGCACGAGTTGGTCTCGAAGATGGAGCGAAACGGGGTCGACGTCACGGTCGATGTGCAGGTGCGTGCGACTGGGGGGAATCACAGGGAATCACCCCCATGTTTGATCTTGCTTCTATTTCCGTCTCTCTAGCCGGACGCCGTGCACGACTTTTTAGCGTTTCCGAGTGTACTTCCGAGCGAGAGGGCGCGGGAGGAGTTGAAGAAGGCGGTCGTCGGATGGGTCGAGTCTCTACCGGACGCATAAAATACCTTGTTTCTGTATACGCGGGACTCTTGGCCGTGGTCGGCTCGATCATGATCCCTATATACCTTCCGAAATCGCCGCAGGCTGTGTCCGCGCGCAGCCACGTCCCAACGATCTCCTCCCTTCTTACCTCCAACCATGTCCAACGCAGATTTCTACAACCAAAACAAAGGTCATCACGACCAGTACTATCCGCCTCAGGGTATTTTTTTTCTTCTCATTTTGTCGTTGTATAACGTTTAACTCGGAGGGCCACTCTCACAGGGCCCCCTAACGGTCAACACGGCGGCGGCTACTATCCCCAGCAACCTCCACAGGCGTATCAGCAGGGCGGGTACCCTCAGCAAGGCGGTTATGCTCCCCAGCCTCAACCCCAAGTAGTCTACGTGTATGTCCTTCCATTCCTCGTGCTGTCGTGCCCGGCCATGTGCTGAACGTCCCTTCCTGTGATGCGCAGTCAACAGAAGAAAGACGACGATTCGGGGTGCATGGGATGCTTGGCAGCGGCCTTGTGCTGCTGTTGTCTCGGAGGTGCGTTTTTGGTACTGTGTTTGGTTTTCTCCCCCTCGACTGACGCTTTACGTTTCGGACAGAGGTGTGCTGTTGACGAGTGGGGTCACACCTGGCTTCGCTTCTCAGATTTTAATTTTATTCCACAGCATATCTCACCCAGGATGTATTTTTCTATCTTGCTTACTTGCGTTAAATATGCCCTGTCTGAATTTGTTTGAGTGAGCACGGACAGATTGTGGCGCCAGTCTGGTGGACTATTGCCCCCGACGTCGAGCGCTGAACGGCAGACGCTTGGTGCCAGAGCAGCGGGGAACAGATCTTTCCCCGGACAGGACGGGTCAAGGATGGCTTAGCCCAGCAACATGTCCCCGGGTATATAAATAATTCGCTCTCTCGCTCTCGTTCTGTCCTCCCCCCTCCCCCGCGATGCCGCTCGGTCTCCTCACCAGGTTCAACACCACCGATTCCCAGTCATCGTCCGAGTCGACCCTCGTCTGGTACCTCATAATCTCCGTAACATCATCGCCACGAGGCCAGAGCCCTGACACCTGTCTCTCTCCACAGCCCAGGATACCCAATCGAGCTCTTCCCGGGCTACACTAACCCCCAGGATTTCTCGGTAAACCTCTCGGTCTTCGCCGACGATGACGCCGAGGTGCGCACCCGGCGTGGCGAGCTCTACATGACCGTGAGGGGGAGGGGTCGAAAAACCCTATACGACTGTTATGGCTTTCCTATCGTCAACATCCGGCGGAAACGAAACTCGTTGTTCGGAGAGTACGAGGTACCGCCCTCTCTCTACCGCCCCCAATCGCGGTCCCCGACCCGGGGTAACATCGTTTTCCCACAGGTGTTTGAAGGCGAAGGCTCCTCACAGCTTCTGTTGACCATCAGTGGCAAATGGTCTTGGGGTGGTTCCAAGATGATCGTATCGATGATGAACTGGAACAAAGAGTGCGTCCAGCTGAGGGTCAGAGGGAGCCTCATGGGTCGCCACTGCAAAATCGTATTCGACGACATCGAAGTCGGTCGGATACTCGCCAACCTTCCCAAAAACACCAACCCCGCCGGCAAAGAATCCTATACCATCTCCGCTGCTGCATATGGTACGTAGTTCCCCGCCCCCCTCCACCCACGCCCCCTAGTCGTTGTTGACCGCGCTCCCACAGTCGACATTGTACTTATGGTTGTCATCTGCTTATGTCTAAACGATAGACCCCATGAAGACTGAGGTTGTAAAATACTAACATGATCGCTCTCGACATTTCTCATGATCCCCATATTGCCTACATGGACACCGACATCTACCCTAGATCTTGTAAGCCCCCAATTGTATTTCTGTATAGTAGTAGGCTGTTATGTTTCCATCCCACGCGGAACGATAATTCAAAGCGGTGCGATTCGATACCCGACTACAGATAGATTGGTACATCTCAACGAGCAGCGTACAGTACAGTACACACTAGACAAAGGTCATACGCGTAATCATGGCTCCTTTTGTTATGCGGAAGCCTATAACCAGTTCATCAGTCATCACGTCCAAGAACCTTCAAAGGGTACTTACCGAAATACGACCACAGGGTCGGTCCGGATTCATACAACTTGGAATCTCCCTCATGAATGGAAGAACGATGGTCGCCAAGACCAACGCATACCACTGTCTCACCACTGGCTTCTCCACGGAACGGCACGTTCTCTGCGTCTTCCCCTCCAAGTACTCCGTGCACCCTCCTGATATGGTCCTTACCTCCCCTCACGTCACCCCAGACCACACCCCCCGACGCGCCCTCGAGGGATGTGGTTCCTGCTTGCAGGAACCGACAAACGAGTCAGATGTCATCGTCATCATCATAAAATTCGTCTTCATCGTCGTCGACAGTCTGCAAGGTTTGCAGGTCGAGCTTGTATCTAAGCAAGCCTCCGATGCCGCCGAAGCCCTTGACGAATTGGGCGCCCTCTTGAGACCGGTTCGTGACAAACTCGAGATTGGCGCCAAAGCCCTTGTACTTCTCAGCAAACCACTCCAGCAAAGAAGACGGTTCTTCCGCCTGCTCCATTTCTTGGCCAGTGGATTTGTCCGTGAACTTCTCCCGGTCCTTCTCTTGGTCCTTGTTTGCATACAGAACGATCTCCTCTGGAGACGAATTAGTTTCCGTGAATGTCCCCAGCGATGTATCAATCCGCCTCACCTCCAGCTCCGTTACGAAGGACGTATCGGGTGATATCCAAATTTTCCCAAACAATTAGCGTCTCGACTGCACCGAGCTCGAGAGCCTTGAGCGTATCCTCAATACCGAAACAGTACCTGCCCGTGTCTTGGCTGATCTCGTCAAAGTACTTCTGGATCAGCTTCTTTTCTTGAACGAACTTGACGTTTGCGAGGGATTCCGCGGCAAGTTCGATGGCCTGATGTCACCGCCTCGCGTAAGCGAATGCTGTCTGGGAAGCCGAACGGGGTTCCTTACTTGGTTAAAACCGTTTTCGCCTCCATAACTGACGTCGACCACTTTTATGACCTTTGCGGCCAGACGTTGGTCAAACATGTCGCTCAGGCTCAGCTCCGTCTTAAAATCAGCGCTCCCGGCAAGCACCAACCCCGTCACATTCACTTTATCCGCGGTAATGAAGTGCTGCACGGCCAATTCTGCGACCTTGCGCACGTAGTTGTGTCGCTTTTCGTCGCGCAGACGGGCGAAACGCAAGGCAGACTGACCACCACGACCGTGTTTCTTGGGGAGGTCGACAGTGAACTTATGAACAACCTCACGAGTGTTGCCCGCGACGGTTCCGAAGAGGGTACCGTTTCCATCCATGACGATGAACCCAAACTTGGAGTCAGATTCGAGCAACTCCTGCAGAGCCTCCGTGTGGAATTTATTGTCACACAGGTAGAGCGACCTATAGGTTGATGATGAGAAAGAGAGTAGGAGAATACGGCTCTCTGATAGCTCACGTGTTGATGGGCTTGTGTGGTTCAAAGTCGAAGGAGACCTTCTTTTCCTTGCCTTCGTCGGTCAAGATCGTTCCGACAAACAAGACAAGACCGTTTGGTGGAACGCGGTTGTACAACTTCAGTCTCTGTTGGGTACTGGTGATCGCGGCCAATACGGACAATCGATTGACCCGGGACTTGATGTTAGACGCAGTACCATACTCCTGCGTCAGCATGGCGGAGACACGGGAGATTTGATCCTGGGGATTAAGGGTGGGAGTATCAACGATCGACGACCGGGAAGGAGCACAAACATATTTTTGTACTCACCTTTGGAGGGATGATGAGACTGATCATGGAAGTTCCGGCTCTATAGAGATACCAGTATCAGAGAGTCACTGTCAACGAGATAGCGGCGACGATGAACGGTACCCTCTGGCAGCATCCAGGCTTTTGATCAATTTCTTGACCTTCCACATCTGAATGTTTTGTTCTGCGATATCTTGCGGCTGACTCATGATGGCGATGGCTCAAAAGTCGAATCTGCAGCTGTAGCGTAGAGATCCCTGTCCGCCCTCGGCTGAGTTCAAGGATGAAGGTGGGGAGAAGGAGAAGACGGGAGGGAAAAAGTTTAAATCCCTCTTGCCGTTTTCGGTACCCCCGTCACCTTGACTCCAGTCCATGACGCCGAAGGCCACGAAACGCAAGAACCCCGATGACCAGCCTCAAGGTGAGCAGAGCGCGAAGCGAGTAAGGCTCGACACATACAATACGTCAGACACGGTACAAGACGAGGAAGCAGTCGAGGAAGACCAGGGGGTACCCAAACCCAACCCACCGCCAGCCAAACCGGCGGCCAAGCGACGGAAAATCAAGAAACTCACCCCGCCTCGGCCGTTTCCAACCGTTCCGGCTTCGGTCTCAGCCACTGGCCCACGCTCTGCTCATTCTGAGGGAAAGAACTACATCTGCGTCACGAGGAAGACGCCCCTTGCGGCATACCTTCGGAGATGCAAGGATGTCATTCTGGCTGATGGGTAAGTACCACTCTTCCTCACCGCCTTGACCATGCCCTCCAACGTCTATCAAGGTACAAATCTTTGCATCTGAGCGCTATGGGTGCTGCGATCCCTATTTGTCTCACCCTGACTGTGTCCCTTCCCGACATTCTGCCATTTAATCCGAGCCAAATCAAGACAGAAATATCAACCGGTACTGAACAAGTCCGCGATGAAATCATTCCTGAGAACGATGATGAAGATATATCGTACGCCAACCGCAGCAAGTCTACCGTTAGCGTCACATTGATCATTGGAGATGGTGTGGATGAGACGCGTCCGACAAAAAGATGTGTCCTTGGTGAAAAGCGTCAGAGGAAAAAGAAGAACCAGAAGCCCAAGGCTGAGATCGTCCTATCAGAGCCAGACCAGGATGATATGGACATCGTTTAGGATGTGAGTACTCGAATCCTCACCCTTCCCCTACTGCAGGACATACCCCGCTCAACCTCGCGTTTGTTTTCAGCCCCAATCACGAGTTTTAGTTTAAACCTTTCACGTGAATGTCATGTGATTGTGAACGCGTGACGTCTGAATTGTGGAATCCCAGCAACCGATTGACCCCTGCCCCCTTGACCATCCACACCCATCTCGACAACACCCCTTGCATAATTAAATCGCTGAAATGGCTGGTAAATACTCTCATTCGTTGTCAAGCCACGTCGAAGCTGAATAATATTTGCACGACCCAGGGAGAAAGCGCGCTGCCCCTGAGGATGCCACTACAACGCGCCCTGCCAAAATTCCCAAGACCAGCACTGGGAGAACAAAGGGCAAGACTGGTCCAAAGGTAGCCCTTTCGCTTCCTGGTAATTTATCTCGTCCCTTATCTCCCCCCTTCGAAGACAAACCTAAGCGCGAAGACGTTCAAGTCTCAAGCTCTACCACTTCACATCAGTATCACTCACACACCACCCCCTGTTGTCGAAGAATCCGGTGAAAGGGTTCCGGCGGAATCTACGGACCCAGGCTTCTTGACTGCGTTGTCTCTTCAGCCTAGCTCCTTTAGCACTGGTACCTATGGGTGGAAAGGGAGCAAGCGAATGACAATCGAAGTTGACAACCCCGACACCGGGGAGAAGGAGAAACTTCAAGTCCAGCTAACGTACGTTTTGTGCCGTACGTGTATATCCAATACCTGCGCTCACATGTTATCCAGCTTCAATGCGACCGTGCTTGGCAGCAAAGGAAAAGCCGGAGATGATGAGGAAGCGAAGGAAGAAGAGGAAAAGAAAGAGGAAAAAAGTGAGGAAAAGAACGAAGAGAAAGAGGACAAAGAGGATTTCCAAGAGGAGTAGTTTCATCATGGCCGAATCCGGACCGTTGTGTACGCTCCATTAATTATGATTGGTGTTAATAATCGCGTACAATGTGTTGCGTGGGATGATTGATTTACAGCCCGAGACGCCTGCGCGGGGTTTGCGAAACACGGGAGCCTGTGTATCTAGGTGTGCCTGGTACGATGATCTTGGACATCGTGGAAGAGGCTGATGCCTTGGACGCCACTTCGGCTTCGGCGGCCTGCTTCGCGGACCTAGGAGAGAGTCAGGGCCAGAGTAACGTTCTGCTAGTTGTGCACGCACTGTTCACGTTGTCGGGCCATCTCGGACTCCAGTTCTGCCTTGCGTGAGAACTCTCGATCTGCCTTTTTGCGTAGGCCTCTTTCGTCGAAATTCTTCTCCTTGACCGAATAGAAGACAGAACCAAGCTCCGCTGCGAAACCGCGTCAGGGGTTTTCCAACACTTCTGCCGTATGACAGGAGACTAACCAAGCCAGTATGCGTCAACGGAAGTCACCTGCGTCATGTACTCCTTAGAAGTCAGGATGAGTTCGTGATAGACGACATATGTTGGGGTGTCTGTCGGGTCGCAACTTTAAGAGAACAAAAAAGGCAAGGGAGGGCAACGAAAACTTACACCCAAGCCCATAAAGTGCGCTTGTCGGATGGAGATGGGTGGGCAGTCCGGTTCTGATGTTCACAAACTCCCCGATGCCCTTGACTCTCGCGGCCTGATGAAAGTAACCAGCGGCAATCGCTTTCCTGTTACCAAAGATGAGTCCCCCGAAAAACTACACAATCAGGAGGTTGCGTACCTGATGACATCGAAGTCAGTGCCAGCAGAGGTAAGTTCCATCTTCTGGAACTTCATGATGTCCTCAAGCTGCATGCGAACCTCTCGTCCCTTGCGCAAGAGTTTGGGGTGCAAGAAATGACGGACACACCACTCATCTCTATACCTGTCGTGGTTCGAGTCAGCCTTTTTTTATCATCCAATTTTCGCCTCAGGTCGGGCTTACCCTCGACTCTTCCACTGGTTGAAGACGTTCAGGAGAGTTAAGTGATCACTTTCTGGGACATTAAACTTCTCCCTCGCGGCATCTGCCTCTTCCATTCGCTCCTTTGGTCGATAGAATACGCTGGGGACGGAAAGCATTGAGACGATGGTTAACATCTCCACCGAGCACTTGTACTCGACAGAAGCAATCAACATCTTGGCCATGGACGGTTCCATTGGGAATTCAGACATCTTCCGTCCGACAGGGGTCAAGTCTCCGACGTTGTCCAGTGCGCCGAGAACCCATAATTGGTACATCGAATTTAGCATATTTGCCTGTCGTATGTTAGGGGGGCGTTGGAACCGGAGTGAATATGGGCTTACCTGGGGAGGAGGATCCATGAAGTCGAACTCAAGCAAATCCTTGACTCCGAGTGATTTCAACAAAAGAACAGTGTTGGCCAAGTTCGTTCGTTGAATTTCTGGGATCGTGCTTGAGAACATTTCGTTGCGATACGCCATCTCGGTGTACAACCGATAACAGAAACTTAAAAACGAAGAAAGGTAAGAATTTACCCGATGCAAATCGCTTAGATGGACCTACCCGCTTCCCGTTCGACCGGCACGACCAGTTCGTTGATTGGCATTGGCCTGGCTGATAGGAGTGATCTGGAGCGCGTCCATACCCACCTTGGGGTTGTAAACCTTGAGCTTGCAGTATCCGGCATCCACAACGTAATGAATACCATCGACTAGTGTGATAATAATTAAAAGGATCGACGAAGGAAACCGGGACCCGCACCTGTCAATGACGTCTCTGCAATGTTCGTCGCGACTATGACCTTTCTTCGACCGTCGCTCGTGGCGTCAAAAATCTTCGCCTGGAGGTCTGCAGGCATCTGGGAATAAATCGGAAGCACTGCCAGAAGGGGTGGGTCGTCGAGTTGGGAGAGGCGTTCTGTGATCAAATCGTGAGGAGAGGCCACGGTGGAATTGAGTTTTGCGAACCGGAGACAACTTGGCACGTAATCTCGATATCTTCTTGTCCAGTCATGAAGACGAGAATATCCCCAGGGGGTAGAGATAGATGTATCTGCAAGACCTGTTTTACGGCACTGTCGACGTAGTCTTCGCATGGTGATTTCGAATGGAACGTCTCAACAGGAAATGTGCGACCAGGGATAGTGAAGGAAGGAGCATTGCCGAAGAATTTGGAGAACTAATTTCACGGAATGAGAGACTCGAACAGGGAGAGGGGGTCTGTGTTACCTTTTCAGCGTTCATTGTCGCGGATGTGACAACGAGCTTTAGATCTCGCCTTCGAGATAAGACTGAGGAGTGGGGTTAACACCCGAATTCGGACCGCTGTGCCAGGCAGACTTACTCTTCCTCAACAAGCCCATCAACACGTCAGTGCTGAGTGAACGTTCGTGGGCTTCATCCAGGATGATTATGCTGTACCTGTCGAGGTCCCCTTCGTTGAGAGACTCTCGGAGGAGCACACCGTCAGTCATATCTTGCGAATGTCAACATCGTCTTTTAGTGACAAGGGAAAAATACTGACATTTAATCTTAGTTTCTGACGATGTGCAATCCTCAAAACGGATAGCATAGCCTACGGTGGATCCGAGTTTACACTAAAACGCTGGTCAGAGAAACCCTGAGACAGAAGACTGGACACCGTCTACTGACCTCCATCTCTTCACTAACGCGCTTCGCGACCGACATCGCAGCGACGCGACGCGGCTGAGTGCAGCCTACGATCCCATGTTCACAGTAACCATCCTCGTAGAGAAATTGTGCAAGCTGGGTCGTCTTTCCCGAACCAGTCTCCCCAACTACAACGATGACTGTTGATGGTAGAAATATAAAGACCCTACAGACAGACCGTAAAAGAATACCCACCTTGGTTTTCGCGAATGACCTTCATCAATTCCTCGCGGCAGGCGAATGCGGGGAGATACTCTCGCTGCTCTTTTAACGTGCGTGACTTCGCAAAAGAACTGACACTAGTCGAGGCCTTTAGGTGTGTGGCAAACTTCGAATCACCCTTGTAATCCTCCTTGTCGTCAGGTTTTTCTGATTCGCGGGCTTCGGCTACCCGACAGGAGAAGGGAAACTTCGTGAATGTCCACCCGAGATAACATAACGATAGCGACTGCGCTTGTACGCACCTTCTCCCTCCTCATCCTTAACACCCATAATATTTCCCAGGGAGGTGCCACCCAGCGCAGCCATTTTTGCGGCTGCCTTCGCACGTTCCGCCTGTTCACGTTTCTCCTTAACCAATGCACTTCCCTTTCTAGAAAACACGGCAAGGTCGCTGGTGGCATCTCGAATTGGGTTAATTGGGTCAAGTTGCTTCGTGAATACAGTGCGGCCGTCGAGGAATGGCGGCTTTAGATCGTGGACCATGACGTGGACGGTAGACTCGGATTCATCTTCAAAGTCGAGGTCTATGGCCTGACGCGTAGCAACCCCGGAAGTTACCATGCGGTTTGACTCCCAAAGGTCATTGTCTGCGTTCTGTATGACAGAAGCGTTAGGGGCAGAATACGGGTGGACGCAGGTTGCCACTCACATATTGTGCTTGTCTCGCAGAAACTTTTTTCTACAAAAACTTTAGTGCATGAAACACTGTAGGGGAGGGATAGCCTCACGATCTGTTTCGACGCGATCTCCGCCTCTTTAGTCGCAGTAAGGTCCTCGTATTGCGACAAAGGGTTGTGTTCCTCGTCTCCAGCGACACCACCTTCTTCTGCTCCTGTGTACCAGTCCCGATCAAGGCGAACCTGCTCCTCCTCCCATTCCCGTGAGTCGAGGCCAAATGCCCTGTCGTCACCGTCTGGGCTGGTGTCGCGCGCAACTCGAGGAGTCTGAGCGTCCCAAGACCTGTTGCCAACCCTACCCCATCCCCCTCCATCACTTCTTGAGTTGCGTGGCGTCGACTCCCACCCGACGTTCGGGACACGAACGCTCCCACCTCGCTCCGAACGAGGTGTCTCGTCCCAATTACGTCGGTCATACCCACGATCACGATTTGAACGTCGCTGGAATTCGCCAAGTCCTTTCTCCCCACTATCTCGACGCCCTTCGACTGCGTTGATACCCTCTACATCACCCAAAGATTTAGTCTCGTCAGCACATGGGTGGACGTTAGGAGTCACCTCTCTGCCTATCCCGATTCCGACGGTACTCCTCGAGTTTCTTCCTCCCTGCCTCAGACAAACCGCCAGGGTGTGAAGGGGTTTCGTCTCCCCGTTGCCGTGAGTGTCCAGGGCGGGGTCCAGGTAGGGCAGGAACTTGACCTGGGTATAAGAGAGGGGACAAATCAGAGAAGTATTTATTGGTTCCACACCTTTGAAGAGCTTGTCTGATTCCAGCTTCTGCCTTTTCCTATCCCCATCTTCTGGGGTCAATGCTGCCCTCTTTTCCCTCGCCAAGCGGTCTAACCCAAGGACGGATGTGCGCGGCGTTGGTGGTTCCAGAGGCTTTGCAGGTTGTTTAAACTTGTGTTGCTTTAAGTGCATCAGCATGTAAGCACTGGGATGTTTACGGAAACCGGACGCACAGCATCCTTGCGCACGAGCCCACCTTGGCGAATCGGTTCGGGTTGCAACACATCTGTGTCCTGCACTGTGATCCCGTGGGTGGGTTGCAGCAAGTTTCCCATTGCTTCTTGGTTGACATGGGAGAGTATCTCTCCGTGTATCTCGACGAGGAACGCATCAGAAAACTTGCCGAAGGATTTCGCGGCTGCAAAGGAACACGTTTAGCATTCTCTCATAATGCAGACGGTCCACCGACCCTGCATGAACTGGTCGACTGAGTTGGATTTGGCAATGTCTTGCACACGCCGGGCAAGTAGGTCATTGGGGTTGACGATGTTCAAGGCTCTGGAGAGCTTGATAGCGAGCTGGTGGGTGAACTCATCTTCGTGTCCATCCTGGCTAGACATAGAGAGTGCGTGTCACACTCGATCACACCCAACTCGCGTCACGCTCATCGAGTAGGGACGGGATGAATCCAATATTTGTACATCTACCTACAGCGACACTACATATCCAACTCTGACCCTGAATCTTCGACCCTCTTCGTCTTTGCTGTCCGACGTGTGGCACCCCTTGACCCATGCCTTGATCTTTGTCGCTCATCTTCCGACTCATCTCCAGAGTCCTCGTCTCGCTGATTCCGGCTGCTTCCAGGAAGGGCCATAGGTATAATCGCACCGCAAAGGACCAACACGGCCTCCAGTTCTGAGACGGTGCGTAAGAACGTGACTTTCGTCGGTGGGCTACAATATCCGGACTTACCTTCCAGACGCCGTTCACGGTCGCCTCCCCAAGCCACTATTTGGTTCTGTATCTCGCCATCGCGATAGATAATTAGCATAGGTTGCCTTGACTCGGGAAGATTTGGTATGCACTTGTCTCCCACAATGGAGACAAACTTCGTCTTCGGGTGTCGCTGAGCTAGCGTCCTGACGTGCTCGTGCGTCCGGTCACTGCGCGGCAGCCTAATACCTGGTGAGATCGAGAAAGTTCCCATTGAAACGAACACACCCGTCTTTGTAGAGGAGACAGACAACGCCAGTTCCCTTCCCTGAGTCTCCAGGAATAGCCACCTTGCTTGCTTCCGTGACTTCCCTTGTGTAGTCGTCCCTGCCGATAGGATAGACACGACCGAAACGAGCATTTTCGGCCTTCTTAATCTCCTCGAGGTGTTGTCGTCTAAATTTCTCGGCCAATCGCTCTAGTACATCATCGTTTGCATCTTCCCCAATCTCTCTGAGTTCTGATGGAGCCATGTCATCAAGCAGATCGCTCAGAGTCGGTGATGCAGGAGGTGAGGGAGGAGGTGGCTCGGGCTCCTTTGGCGGCAAAATGCCATGCTTGCGTAGGGCATCGTTGCTGTCCCACCGTTAGCCTTTGAAACCCGACGCATTAACGGGGGAAACTTACAATTCCGTGTCTTCGTTTGGATTCACCGCCATTGGAGTACTAGCAGTCTGGGTCACCGCACGGTAAGGTTAATCGCGTGGATCTTATGCATCTCGATCGTTTCTCACTCATTTCCCGCCACAGGCGAGAGCTCCTCCATGACCACGCAGCCGGCTACTCTTAGCGATGACGGCCTAATACCGCGCCGGTATCAGGAAGAGATCTTCGAGAAAGCCGTTCATGGAAATGTGATCGCAGCACTGGACACAGGCAGTGGCAAAACCCTCATCAGCACCCTTCTCATAAAGTGGGTATCCACCCAAGAACACGCACATAAGAAACTGGTCATATTCCTCGTTCCAAAGGTTGCTCTCGCTCAACAGCAAGGCGCGTTTATAACAAAACATTCGCCGCTAAGGGTGAAACAGGCGACTGGAGCGACCGCTCCGGATATGTCTGATCGCATTGGATGGCAAGAGCTGTTGAGTGACGTCGACGTTGTTGTGCTCACCGGTAAGCTTTCTCGTTCTTGTGGTTTGCAATGATTCAACTACTTGCTTTCAGCGCAGTTGTTCCTTAACGTCGTTACACATTCCCATTGGGCCATTAACAAGGTTCGCCGTTTCAGCTGAATGTCTGCCACGGACGTAAATTTTGGTCCCAGGTGTCTTTGCTGATATTCGACGAGTGTCATCACACGCGTAAAAATCATGCATACAACGGAATAATGCGCGAATACTATCAATGTCCCGTTGACCAACGTCCCAAAATATTCGGGATGACTGCTTCTCCCATATGGAATGCGAAGGACGCAGTTAATTCTTTGGCTGTACTCGAAAAGAACTTGAACGCCACGGTTGTTGCTGTACGGGACCATGTAGCAGAGTTATCTGATCATTCCCCGCGCCCGAGAGAGGTGGTAACCCCTGGTTCATAAAAGGATTCTCCACGCTGATGAAGTGTCCCGTATAGATCATAAAACAGTACTCCCCTCCACCAAAGGAGTACCCGTCCTATCCAGTACCCACTCTTTGGAGCCGATGTGACACAATTCCCCACTCTCCAGACATCCCGATCCCTTGGATGAAGATCCAAACTCGTTACCGTGTTGCTTACGAATCCTTGGGGCCATGCGGTGCCGAGATATTCCTTCACGCGGAGCTGGGGCAGCAGGTGCGGTGCTTGCTCGATACCGCAGCCCAAAACGGAGAGCTTTCGTCAAAGCTAGGGCCATGCCAGTTCAGTGTCAACAAGGACAACAACAAATCCGATTTGGTCAATAAACTCGATCCGATTTTGCAGTTACTAGGTCAATATGATAAGCACTTCGCGGATGGTGCTGGGAAGCTCCTGGACCCAAGTTGGTGCACCCCGAAAGTCATAGCCCTGGTCGATATCCTACAAGCTAATTACCACGAAAGCTTCCAAAGTATCGTTTTCGTGGAACAACGCCATATCGCAACCTCCCTAGCAGAGCTTATAAATCGCCTTCCAAATGCAACCGGTCGTCTTAGATGTGCAGTGTTGTTGGGACACGGAACCACAGATAATTCGACTGCTTCCATCAAAGGAATGCCTATCAGAGTTCAGGGGGATGTTGTTCAGATGTTCCGAAAACGGGAAGTCAACGTACGTGAGTGAACAAATAACTTGATTCTGCGTCCATCTTCCTGACTCCTCCATAGTGCTGGCCACATCCGTTGCGGAGGAAGGGCTGGATTTTCCTGTGAGAATTTTTCTCGCCCTATCGTCGTCATGTTCTAAGGACCTTAGGCCTGCGATCTTGTCATTCGCTTCGATCCAGTGCAACACATGGTTGGATACGTCCAATCTAGGGGTCGAGCGCGACATCACACCTCAACTTTCGTTATCCTAGTTGAAGAAGGGAACGCCTATCAACTAGCTCGCTATCAAGCTTTCAAAGAAAGTGAACCCGGACTTAGGCTCATATACCAGACCCGAGATACCGCCACTATGAACGACCATTTCGATGATGACGACGCTAGTGATGCGCCCCTTGGCGAACGATATGTTGTACCCACAACTGGTGCAGTTCTTTCCTATGCTACAGCCACAAGTCTCCTAAACCGCTTGTGCGCCCTTATCCCCCGCGACACTTTCACCCCTCCGCAAATTCCAAGATACGCGGGTGACTTCATTTCAACCCTCACACTTCCTGCCTCCCTTCCGCTCCCCCAAGAACTATTGATCTTTACCGGGCCCGAGAAACCGACCAAACGGGAAGCCAAACGTGCTGTCGCATTCATGGCTGTCAAGCGGCTACGCGAGCTTAATGTCTTCGACGAGTATATGCTTCCATCAAAAGGATCCAAGGCCAGGGTATATGAAGATGCGGATGGAAAGGCGGTGCCGTCAACTGGGAACCTACCAGACATGCTGAGTGCCCTGGTACGAGATCCCTGGGTCCTAAGCGACAAACTTTTCCTCCACGTTATCTACACCGATGGTGTACCAACCGCAGGATTACTCACTGGGTCGTCATTACCGCGGGTGGAAATGACCATCCAGAATACGTTCTTCACCATGGAGGCAGGAACCCCGTTTGAGATCCCAAAACCTGAGGGATGGGACCGACTCCGGATGCTTCAGGACTACACCAGAGCGGGATTATGGTGGTGTGTCACTCACAAAAACATCTCTGCCCCCATCGCGGCGTGCATTTCCCCGCTTACCGAGGAGCTGCTTCCTGATTTCTCTGCGGTACAGGAAGTGGTAGACACCCCTTTCGGCTCGCACGATTGGAGCACAATCGACGAACGACACTGCGACAATTTACTCGTCATGAATGGGAAGGTTCACGGCCGGCCGCTCTTACTGCGGTCGATCAGACGGGACCTTACACCGATGTCCCCACCGACACCCGGTTCCCGAGAAGCCAGCTTCCCGACATATCGAGAATATTGGGTACAGAAATACACCCGGAAAGGAATCGAACCAGTCATACCTACCGATTGTCCCCTCATAGAAATCCAGCACTTCCCTCGAGAACAGTCTTCGTACTACTCGGCGGAGTCCTTACGCGGAGCAGATGGCCTCCAGCCCTCAACCCCCGTAGGAGCCAGATCGTTACTACCCCTTTATCTTTGCAGGCAGCTCCCGATGCCGAAGGGGATGTGGAAGACATTCAGGATTTTGCCAATACTCATGCGCAGGGCCACTGATCTGTGGCGTGCACGTCAGGCGGTGATCGAACTTTCCCTCCCTCCGATGCAACTACACATACTCGCGGAGGCATTGACCCTCCCTTGTGCCAATGCGAGCTTTGATAATCAGCGCCTGGAAACTCTTGGGGATTCGGTGCTCAAACTCTGCACGGTTGTATATATTTTTCACAAGTTCCCCTTCCGGCACGAGGGCCAGCTGGACGCTATCCGCAGGTGCTGTGTCTCGAACAGGACTTTGTTCGCTCGGGCTCAGGCAATTGGTTTGGAGAGGTTCCTGTCTCCTGAAATCCAAAGTATGCGCGTGTGGCCTTACACAGTTCCTGAGAGTTGGGACCCTGCCCAGGTGGGAGGAGGCCGGTTGGTGGAGAGGTCCTTCCCCCGTCGGAGTCTGCAGGAGTGTATGGAATCGACGCTGGGAGCAGCTTTCCTGTCTGGCGGTATACCTACCGTTCTCCGTGCCGGAGTTGCATTGGGATTATCCTTTGGTGGACCGGTACCTTGGTCACTTCGATACGGATGGCGTCTCAAGCACCTGAATGTCTCACCCCTCTTTACCTCCCTTACCGAACGGCTCGGACACGAATTCAAGTGCGGAAATTTACTTATCGAAGCGGTGTCTCATCCATCTTTCCAATACACTTCCCTTCCGTCGTACCAACGGCTTGAGTTTCTCGGAGACGGTAAGAAGGTCCACTTCATGATAGGATCTGAAGCTCACGGTTCACCAGCACTCATCGAACTGGTTATCATGCGGTATTTGTACCACCGCTTCCCAAAAGCAACCTCTGGGGATCTCACAACAGCGAAGGGTAGGCTAGTCCGCAACGCCGCTTTGGCATCTCTCGCCGTCAAGAAACTAGAGCTACACAAGGTGATATTGCTTAACAACGCAAGCCTGAGCAGCGCAATTTGGTCCTCCGCAAAACTCCTTCGAGAGACATCTTACGCGGAGATCGTCGTCAACGGGTGGAAGTACGAGCCTCCAAAAGCGCTCGGCGATGTTTTCGAGAGTGTTATGGGTGCCGTATTTGTGGACTCGGGTCACGATTTTGAAAAATTTAGTGTGATAGTGGAGATGGTCATGGAGGAGCTCCTGAGCGAGATCAAGATGGACCTGCCCTTGGATCCGGTGTCGAATTTGATGATCTGGATGGGTAAGAATGGTTGTCGGCGGGTCAATTTCCAGTACGTCCTTGTTCAAAAGTCGTCACTCAAGGTTAACGGGGATGTAGGAGAGGGCCAAGCCACCCTCAGATCAAGATAGCCGACACAGTTCTTGTGATGGTCCACGGAATCACTGTGACTGAGCCGATTCGGGCTAGGACTAACGCTGTATCCAAGGCTCTCGCTGCAGAATTGGCCCTGAAGGCCCTGGAAGACAAATCCTCCAATTATCATCTTTCACGACTGTGCGACTGTAGTGCCACAGGGGGTGAAGTAAAACCTACGGTAGATATCGGAGAGGAGGAAGAGGAGGAGGAAGAGGGAGAAGGAGGGGGAGGGGGAGAGGGAGAGGGAGAGGGAGAGGGAGAGGGACCGGTCGAAGATCCAGTTCAGAAAGACGAAACGGAGGAAGGATTCGCCATGCTCGCTCAGCGTTTGGTCAACGCCAGAGAAGGGAGGTCACCAGGGGCTGGAGCCGATAACGGTGAATCTAGCGACATGGATATTTCCGAGGATGAGGCGGAAGTACATTAGTGCCTTGGTGGTGTAATTGATAGTTGGGATCACTTTTAGTGTGCGTGTCCATGAACCCTGTTCTGCGCCGGCTCCAAGCACTCTTCGAGCACAGCCAGGAGTGCAGGGTTTTCGAGAGCGGCGGCTACACGCTCTTTATCATTCAACTGTTTGTTTACTATTGCACTTGGTGTGGGTCTTCTATCAGTTGTTGAGCTATTTCAAGGGACATACGTTCGTTTTCACTCTGGTGGGAGCCAGGCTTGACGCAGATGTCGACCTTGAATCGGTCGGGCAGGGCTCTTAGCAAACGGACCCGCAATGTAAGGCCTGTATTGATTGCTCAGTCTCTGCTGTATTAATTGGAATATAACGCACCTATCACCGTGCTCATTCCACAATGTGGGACAGTCGGGGTGAATTCAATGAGTACCCTATTTGTCTCATTCGAGACACTACATTGGGGCGCGGAAACGACCATTAATTCTTCCAGTGTCATGTGCTTGTGCTCCGGGTCCGTGATGAACCTGACCAGATCTATGGGGAGAACATGACTTTAGTTAGCTTACAGCGATAGATGGGGAGGGGTGCCGACCGAAGATCTCATTTTGATCTATGCTTTCGCTTACGGAATAATCATCATAGGGGCCATACCCGCCTGGTTGTCCTTCGTCCAGATCCCAGAGGTTTGAAGAGATGCGAGTACCTCGTTTGCCGGCAGTTTTGAGAATTGTCGGGTTGGGATTGTAGATTTCGTTCATGACTTGATGATTCCGATCGTCAGTGGAGGACTCAAGGTGAGTCCGACTCGATCACTCCAGAAATGGCAATCGACTTCGACGTCTTACTCTTGCCACGATCAGACTTGAACGTTCCTAAGCGAAAATCTGGCCACGCATGGGCAGACAACCAGCGAAAACGCCTGTGGTCATCGACCTCGTTGATTCAGACTCAGACATTGAGATCATCCATCATACAATTACGGTTTTGGATGACGAGGTGCCTCCAGCGAAACTTGGCCGCTCAAGACCAGCGCCACAGCAGGTATGCTGCCCTGTATGATCAATGAGGATACAAAACCTGACAGCTATAAAGAAGGGAGCCCCCTCGCAGTCATCCCACCCTAATGTCAAAGTAGAAGGCACCCCTTTTCCTGTTGTCAAAATGGAAGCCTCCTCCCATTCTGTTAATCCAGGAAACCAAAGGAGGGCAGAGCATGATCCCTCATGTGGACAGGTTGTCACTGGAGACAGTGGCACAGACAGTGATACAGGCTCAGAGGTGGATGATAGATATAGCCATGCAAAGGTGTGTAATGGCTCATGATGTCACTTTGTACCTTATTGACTGCTTTTCAGGTGTTAGAAGAGATGCCCTGGTTAAGTGAAAGTGATATCAAGGATATCCCTTCTGTAATATTTCCTATCCACTAATTTATCCCTCCACACTAACTGTACTTTCATGCTAGACACGAAATCACCTTTACCATATGGTTATTAATCAAAAGGCTACACAAGTATGATAGGGTTTCACTGACACCTTCCTCTCTACTGATGCATTTGTTCTGGGTGCAGGATATCCAACAGTGGAGCACAAGTAAAGAAAAGACCACTCCACAGAAGCTGTTTTCACAGTCTTCACCATGGTTCTGCACTCCAGATTCACTCTTGTTGGTATGTGCCCAGATCATACAGGAGGTCCCTGGCTCAGTGATGAGAAGAAATTACAAAGCATGTCAATCACTGGAGTCAGACATAACCACCACATTTCCCATACAGGCACTCCAAACTGGAAGAAGCCTTATCATCTCAGGAGTTCAAAAAGTTTTAATGACTGGAGAGGACTTCAGTCAATTGAATCACAGAGGGCAGCCCCTGGAAGTAAGTTCCCAGTGATAGTTTGTCCTCAATTGGCAGTTTCATAAGAGTACACAGGTATAAATCAGGTTGCTCAAAGTGGAGGAATTATTGCTATTGCATCCTCAACAGTCCAGGGAGGGGATGATAGTTTCCCAACTGTGGATAACATGGGCCCATCTTTATTATTCTGGAAGGAAAACTCTGGTATGATTCCATTTTTTTCTGCAGTTCTGGGGATGGCAATGATTACCCACTCTACCAGGGTTTCACCCAATGTACACCCACACAAAATTCTATGGGACAGAAACAATTCCCACAGATGACATCAGAGGTGGTATGTTTATTTACTAGCTCTATATTTATGGAGACTCACCTTACCTACCTAGGTGAATTTATTGAGGGCCTCAAACATTTTGTAGTGAGTGATGTCAAGTTTCATCCCAAAAGGTGTGTTGTGGCACTTGATACTTTTCATTCTCTGACACAATCCAGTCCTCAGCATGCAGCTTCATGTGGATATGACAAACGTGTTTTTTTCTGGGCTTTTGACACTGATCATGATCAGCTGTATCCTCAGATTTCTGGAAGGAGTATGCAATATTATCTCTCCTCTTGTGTATATTGCTAATGACTTCCTCTGTTTTGCTACAGTTGAAATGGATAAAGTGCCCTCTGAGCTTCATTATAGAGGAGATGAGCATGGCACTCTTGCAATTGTGGCTGATGGGTAAGAAATCTGATGTCCCCTGCCAAAACCAGACTCAGGAGCCTTTAGGTCCATTCATGTGTGCAAACACACTCAAGGGATGCCTACTATATTGGGGGCAGACCAACATTTTGAACCAGCTAAAAATTGCTGTGTTTCTGGCCTACAATGGGGGAGAAACAGGACATCAGACCTCCTGTTTGTTACCTGGCAACCTCATGGGAATAGGAAGTCTGTCAACAAGTACAACTACCACCAGTCATTGGGTATTCAAGATGGCAACCTGGTTTACAATTTCAGCACCTCAACTCACCCTGGTAGTGCTCTTGACCTCAGTCCCGATGGTTTGTGATCCCCCCAGCTCCGATTAATAGAGCTCATAAGGCCAGCAGGATCCAGGATTGCACTCGCCACTCACACCAATACATCCCATAAACTCTCCATTTTTGATGTGAGGGTGGAGGCATCAAAGCTGGCCACGGAATTCACAATTTCAGGGATTCCGCATGGGAATGATATCGAGCACCTCAAGTTTGACCCCAGCGGCGAGTACCTGGCAGTAGGGCGCTCCGATAACATCGTGCAGATTTTTGACACCCGTATGGGTGTAATTTTGCATACACTCCACCACGGCGAATCAATCTCCACGAAGCCCCCCAGCGAACGGTATGGAATTACAGCGATGGAATGGGTTGTTGGTTGGCACGGCTATGGGGTAAGGTTGCTCACCGGGGGTGAGGATGGTGAGTTGCTTGTGATAAGTTCCTCCTCATGCACCACTGAACTAAATGTTCGGAAGGATGTGTACGAATGTGGGACATCGCACGGCCGGCAATTGACTACCGAATGAACACCCCACTCCTGGACGATCACCTAGATCCAGCGAACGGGCATGCGATCGCAAGAGAAAACGATTCCATTAGCCATTTCTCCGTTGGTAACAAGGGAATTTACGACGGTCATGAGGTGGAACTAGTTGTGTAGGTTCTTTTTGGTGATAGGGCTGTACCACTACTTACACCATTCTAGTGGTGACGAGTCGGGCTATGTCTCGATCTATGACAGGAGGGGAATTCTCCGTCGATGATATCTCCATCCTGTGCCGCCGTCCCTTACGTCTGGGCTTGAATCAATCTAGTATATATTCGTCCATACTTGGCTTTGATGGCCTGGGTCGGCCCTGGAATCCTACGATCATATGACGGAAAACTTTGACAATAAGATGGAGGCCGCCATGGGCCACATACACAAACCGAGGGAAGTAGAACAAAATAATTTTCTTTGCCCGTAATTAAGAGGTTTGATCGGTAGGAGCGTGAACTGAGGGAAATTGAACGCGAAAGAGATGTTTATCATCACCATAGACCATGAAAGATGGAGACAACGAAGCAACCGACGCAACACTGTTGACCGAAGATACTCTTGCCTCTTGGAGGTTGGACATGCGTGGTCAGATTTCCAGCGGCTCATGGGATCGCGCATCAACACCACGGATCGCTTGGCTTTCGCTGGCGGTTACCCTCTCCCTACGGGACTCAAATCCACCGACTCCGGGGCCACGGGGTTGACGCATGATTGTGGGACTTTCGGTGACACCGTTCTGGACATTTGGAGGAAGACTCGGTACAGGAGGGATGGTCCCACTTCCAAAACCGGAGTTAGCAAAGAGGGATCCGAATCCACCTGGAGAGCGGCGAGAAGGGGAGGCAATGGTGGCATAACCCTCGCGGATGTTTCCGTTGGAGGAACGAGTATTCAGCCGCGGAACAGGATTCTGAAGCGATTTCATGTCAGGCATGGACTTCTTTCCCCGCAGTAGGTTGGTGGAGGGTGTGGTATTAGTCGGGGAAAGATACGCTGAAGGGGTGCGGGAAAGTGTCTGGCGAGGTTGCTGTCGCTATGATTGAACGGCTATTAACATCGTGCACTGCCTGAGGAACTCATGTGAAGGGGTTTACCGTGGCTGGATCTATTCTAGTGACCACCGCGTAGCGCTCATCGCCTTCGCCGACGGAGTAATGATAAACGCCCAATTTCTGGGCAATCAAGTGGACAACCCGTCGCTGTTTCGGAGTTAACGTCCGAGAGAATGCAAGCTCGTCGCGCATATGGTCATCCTTGAACAACAGAATGCGGGAGTAGATATCCAGAGTGGATGGATCGTTAAGGTCCAGTTCGCTGCTAGGGGATTTCACCGCAGGACTTGCGGCAAGGGGTGATATCATGCTTTGCAATTGCTGAACGTTGGTGCTTATGAACGGCGGGGAAAGCCCGGAGATTGCGGTGAGCTGTGGGGGGGAGTACTGTTGTTGCTGGGAGGCATACTGGGCGGAGAAGGAACGTTGGGGTGTGAAGGTAGGGGGCATGGGTGGGCCAAAGTCATCGTACCCAAGCACAGAAGGAACGGCCTGCTGCTGTTGCTGCTGTTGCTGCTCCTTCTCGAGCTGCATAGACCGCATGCGCCGGATGGCCTTCTCCCTTTCAATACGCTCCTTTTCGCCTGCCTGGAGCACCTTTTTGTATTCAACCCGCAACTTGCGGCCTTGAACGTCGAACCCATTCAGGGCCGCCACTACTGCGTCGGCATCACTGGCGGCCCTGAAGTTGGCGAACGCGAGACCACGGAACTGACCGGATTGGTCGAGGTGATAATTGAACGCGTAAGGAGTTGGGATCGACAAGGAAGCCTGTATTCGAGGTCAGATGGACGCGGAATGAAGAGAAAGTGGGGCAAGCTGACGATGATGTCCAAAAGGGTCTCCCTTTTGACGTTGAAGGGGATATTCTTGATGACGATAGCTGTGGGGATGACTTCATCGTCGTTTCCTTGAACTGGAGTGGTAGGCGCATTGATCTGCGATGCTGGCGGGGAACCTCCAGCGGAAGAAAAGTCCGAGTTATTGTTAGGAGAGAGCGACCGGTTATCGGAGGTGAGGATGGAACTGTCCAGCCATTGCTTTGGTGTTCGGTCAGCCCATGGTTTGAAAACGGCAAGAGCGTGAAAAAACGCACTGAAGGCAACCCAGCCCTTATTGTCTTGTTCTTGAGGGGAGACTGGCCCAAGGTGAGCGGGTTGTACTGGGACTGAGCGGGGATTGGAGGTGAGGTAGAATAGTGGTACTGGGACCTTGCACCACCGTCGCCATCATTGCCTTCGTAATCGTAATCATGGGTGAATTGCTGGGATGGCCTCGAAGAGAGCGAGAGAGAAGCGATGTCCGGCGTTGATGAATCGTTGCTGCTCATGACGGATTGCGTTTCGTTTTGGCTGCTACGGGGATGAGGAATCGAGCAAAATCAATAACCTGGTCGTAAATCGTAAGGAAAGAAATGAGAAGAGAAAATCGCCGCCTCAGTCGGTGACACTGATGTTGGCAATGGCGGATTTGGCCAAAAAGTTGCGCTGGGTCGGTTCCTTGTTCTCACACACCACGAGGTTGATCTCATCACCCACCTGCGCTCGGTGGGCCCTGGAAAAAATTCTGGTTTTTACTTATACAATCGGTACAAAACAAGATACGAAACCAGAAGCAAGGATCCAAAGAGGTAAAACACCCGGCCTTCATACTTAGCCTGGCCACCGGACAAAAAGTTGCGAAGCGGCAGGAACGAGAGTCCAACGATGAAATTACAGATCCCTTTGTCATACTCAGCGATAATAACGGCACAGCGAAGCGAGATGGACACGTACAGTTCATTGATAAGGCGATGGAAGTCAATGCAGACACAGCCTGTAGATCGCGTTAACGACAATGGCGAAGAAGTGACCCGAACACGAGACTTGCATGCGGCGGCGAAACCTCCGGGAGCATGATGAATGGAATAGGTCCGAGCCCGGAGGCGAACGCCCTAATCATCCCTGCGTGAAAACCAGTCCAGCTTGACGGACCGAAAGACATACATGATGAACACCAGAATGGCGACGCTGCATATCGCTACGAATTCATTGTTTAACCCGAAACCGATGAATCCGTGCGCTGCCACCGCAATCAATACCGAAACCGTAAGGAGCTTCTTTCTTCCGACACGCTACAAGTTGTGAGGCATCAGTGAACTGACAGAAAAGAGGGGCGGGTAATTGGCGTTAACCTCGATCAGGAAAATTGGGGGGAAGGTCATGACGACGTTCACAACAGTGACGAGGATAGAAATATAGGGACCTAACCCAGGAATCATGTTGGAAAGGATATCGTTGCTATAGTATAAAACTGATGAAAATCAGCCATCCTCGTTACAACAAAGAGTGAACCACTAAACGCACCGGCATTTACACCTGTTCCATGCAACAGTAAATTCAGTGGCGTGGTTTCTGACGGAGACCATGAACACCGTACCAGAAATCTGTTGGGAAACCATAGCGAGGGACACGATTGTGAGTGACAGTCGTAGCTCCTTGGCCTTGAGAGCGTATGGGATGCTGATGGCATGCTCCCGCCCATCATCAGGGTCTTTGGCGAGCAATGGGTCCTCATCCGGTGCTGCAGGATAACGATTGAGCCGAGCTGATTGAGAGAACTTGATGTGCTCACATTGAGGGTCATCATCCTTCCAGAGCTTCTGGTGGTAGGCTTTTCCGGATTTGGGGTCGCCGTTGCGGATCGCCCAGACAGGAGACTCGACCATGGTGGGGCTGATGAAGAACTGGGCAACAGCGATGAAACTTGATAAGAGGAGAACGTAACGCCAGGCAGTCGGGGTCGCAAGCTTGAACCCAACGAGTTGGGTGATCATGATCCCAACCACGATAGAGAGTTGGGTAAAAATACCTGTGACCAGATGTGAAGAGGAGCTGGAATCCACGGTTCAGCAAAATGGACTGACCGACTTTGCCTCGAATTCTTGCCGGGGATACTTCCGCGATGAAGATTGGGGTCAGGCATATACCAACGCCGGCAGCAATGCCGATCAGCAATCTGGGGTAACCGGTTCGGTTGGGGGATATTTCGGAGGGCGGGCGATACATACCTTCCGATAAGGAGCGGGGCATATCCAGAGGCAATGGTCATAAACAAACCACCGAGTGCGGTGAGAATGGCACTGATACGGAGCGCGCCACGCCTTCCACGACTATCCATGACTACGTTTGCCCCAGCGCTGCCAATCAAACCTCCGACAGAGAAGACGGAAGTGAGAGCGGAGAACTGAGCATCAGTCATAGGAATGCAATTTGGGAGTCCGAGGGGGGAACCATCGTCGGAGGTCACTTTGCAGGTTAAGACAGCTTGGATTTGGTTTAGGGCGGAGATGTGGTAACCATACTGTGGGGAGAGAGTCAATGACCCGACAAGGGAACTGAACGAACCGCCAGCTACAGCCACTGACCTGGAAAGAAGTGACGAGTATCCAGGCACAGGCTGCGATGCCAAAGGAGGTGAACGACCTTTGCTCTCTTGGAGTCATCTCGCTCGGTTGCCCTACGTGGTGGTACAAACCTTGATGCGGGGGTCAAACGCCCGGTCGTTCAGACCATCCCGTCTCTGTTCCCCGCTCGCTCATGGACAACCCACTCTCCACCCAGTACCCAACGGAGACGGGACAGGAGCTGTGAGTTGGAGAAATATTTGGTTTGGCCACAGCGCTGACGGAACCAAACATTAGGATGTTGACAAAGGTCGTGGTTTTCCCGCCCATTTCGACCAACCCCGCCAACGCGGATCTTACAGCGTTTCTCTGAAGCAACCACGGCCTTTGTGTTGTACGACTACTCGTTGACTCTCCCAGATGAGGTCAGCCAAATATCCCTCCGTCCCCCGGTGATCGCGTTCTTACGTCCGCGCAAGATTCGGGTGGAAGGAAAAGTTGGAGCACGCATCTCCATCTCCCCCCCCCAGTCATATTCGATTCCGAATTACTAACGAGAAGACTGTCTTCTATCTCTTCCTCCACGCGAGTACCCAGTCCACGAGGCCAACGCCGATCGTATCCCAATCCGATCTCAGAAGAGGTACATGCCCATACTTTTCAGGATCTGTGCCAGGTTCTGTAAGGCCCCGTGGCCCACATTCGCATGAACGCAACCCAACGATCCTCACGATGCTACATTATTCCAGATATACCCAAGAGGCTCGTTTTCGTTCCGTACCGAGCGTCCGTTAACAAACTGTTCTTCTAACGGAGGTGTGCTTTGATCTATACCTCTCGAATTTGGTTTTCAAACGCCTGCCTCAGGTGCAACAAGACCGCATTTCTCACCCTAGCCCTCATCGTCGTTTCCCAGACATTTCTGGCCCTGAGGTCCGCGGTCACATTTAAATTTCAACGCCTAAACGTGCTTTGTCTCATGACAAGCCATCGAGCTGTACGCGTTATCGCGGCGATCTAGACACTCTCTTGCTTTCTTCTCGGCTTTGTCTCTTGCTCGATTGAGTTTCGGGCTCATGATGATCAGCTCACCATTGAATTCGGGGTGTTGTGAAACCTTTTACCGGTCCTGTAGTGCAAGCACTCACTCACCCAAAGGAGTGTAATTTTCTGACGTACTTTTAGACGCATGTGCATAGCGAAGACCAAGGCATTCTACGATTGGCTATGCTGGCTTTTTGTCCGTGTTTGATCAGTCAGCGCCACGCTTAAAGCCGAGCCATTCGTTCCCAATAGGCGTAAACCTAGCGACATTCGCCATGATTGTCTACTACGCCATACGCCCCAAGTCTCGATATGGAATGCCGTGCGTGGTCAAGAGTCCTCAAACTATTTACTTTGTAGTCATGGCGGCGTGCCAGCTGTAATCCTTGTAAAGGTTGTAGTACTCTTATCTCCAGGGGTGTGTTTAGCTCACCCTCGCCAACAGACCACCACCAAACTCCTACCCGCAACGTAAGTTTTATCTCGATTTCCTCTTGCAGGTGACCCCAGGCCGATCCCTTATTTCATCCACCAGAGTGGAAGTATAATGCAAGTCCCGTTACGATGGTTTGTCTCCCTGGCCCTTACATCCTCCCTCAGATTCATCCATCCCCGTGCTCGTAATACGTCCTATGCTTTTGTTCAAGAAGGCTG
>Ga0307515_10000579_pt1 | contig 85895 bp, 89 predicted proteins | sample 17_EM_MG_FD_194513 | JGI IMG/M metagenome (GOLD analysis project Ga0307515, IMG submission 194513) | Populus trichocarpa ectomycorrhiza microbial communities from riparian zone in the Pacific Northwest, United States - 17_EM | ecosystem: Host-associated > Plants > Roots > Unclassified | place... | reverse complement strand
ATTAACGCTCGTTAGCGTAGCCGGGTGCTCTTTCCCCAGCGCCTTTTCCCTGCCTTCCAGCGCCCGTCGGTTCGTCTGCTCTGCCTCCTCGTACTTCCCCTGGCACTGCAGCACCGATGCTAGGTTATCGACGCTCGTCAGCGTGTTCGGGTGCTCTTTCCCTAGCGCCTTCTCTCTCCCTTCTAGTGCTCGTTGGTTCATTTGCTCTGCCTCCTCGTACCTCCCCTGGCATCGTAGCACCGATGCTAGGTCACTAACGCTCGTTAGCGTGGCCGGGTGCTCTTTCCCTAGCGCCTTCTCGCTACCTTCTAGCGCTCGTTGGCTTATCTGCTCTGCCTCCTTGTACTTCCCCTGGTATTGCAGCACTAATGCTAGGTTGCTAACGCTCGTTAGCGTAGCCGGGTGCTCTTTCCCCAGCGTCTTCTCGTAGCCTTCTAGCGCTCGTCGGTTCATCTGCTCCGCCTCCTTGTACTTCCCCTGGTATTGCAGCGCTAATGCTAGGTTGCTAACGCTCGTTAGCGTAGCCGGGTGCTCTTTCCCCAGCTTCCCGTAGCCTTCTAACGCTCGTCGGTTCATCTGCTCTGCCTCCTTATACTTCCCCTGGTATTGCAGCACCGACGCTAAGACGCTCACGCTCATTAGCGTATTAGAGTCCTCTCGCCCTAATATCCTTTCCCTCGTGCTTATTGCTTTCACTACCGTATCTTCTGCCGCTTTGTAGCTTCCTTTCATCCACATGTACCATGCAACATTAGTAAGCACTTGAGCCCACTCCTTTAGCGATCCCTCACTAGCCGGTTCGTAGCTAAATATGGATTCAACATGCGGAAGCAGCTTCTGGCACTTCAGCCAGTTTTCAAACTCTCCTACGGGGAACTCTCTCGACATCAGCATAAGAAACTTTCGTTTCCATCTCTCCATGTTACTGAATGATGAAAGCCAGACTCTCGTGCAGAACTGCACCAGCTGATGCATCTCGCACATATCACTCTCCGCAGTTGCTGTCACCAGTGAGTAGGCCCGTAGCGTGTCTAGGTCGTCATCGAATTCGCTATCGGCGTCCTCTTCATCGCCCACTTCCGCCGCATTCCTAGCATGGCTACGGAGCACCGACTCGGGAATTCCTTGCGGGTTAAAGAAACTCATCAGCGATAACAGATCGGTAGCAGAATGCCTCTCTTCGCGGATGTGCTCGAATGAAATCTGCCACGTAGTTATAACCGAATTTGACGCGCTTCCATCCCGACGAAGATCACCGGCGTCCCTATTGAGGAGATTTTCTTTCTTCCTGTCATTCCTGCGAAACTCGTCAAGGTAGCCGGATATTGTTATGCGAGGCGCACGCCGGTTGATATATGCAGCTGCTTGTGTTATTGCAAGAGGTATGTAATTAAGAGCACAAAGTAAGTCCGCCGCGCCGTCTTCATTTGAGGTGTCCTCGAGCTTATTTCGGAGAAGCTGTAGGGCTTGGCCTTTATCCATTACCTGAACTTCTTTAACATTCCTGTAACTTCCCGTCAGTTTGGCAGCAGCATCTTTACTTCGTGATGTGATAAGAATTGATCCATTGTGGCTCTGAGGCAGATAAGCCGCCAGCGGCGATGATATGCTGGAGGAATGCTCGGACTTTGAGTCTTGGCCACGGCTTTGCTTGGGATAGAACACTTCAACGTTGTCGACGTTGTCTAGGACCATAGTCCACCGGCCATTGGCCTCGTCGCACAGCCAATCACTGACTAGCTGAAGAACACTGACCTTTGGGTCATTTCGTCCGGGAAGCTCGAGCCTGTCTGCAATGCCTTTGTATGCTCCCTCGAACCGGGCCTTAGTGCTTCCATGCACCCAGAACACCCAAGTTTGCGGCGACGTCTCTCGGACTTGGTAGGAGTATTGGATGGCAAGCTGGGACTTCCTTATATATCGTTAGGACTGAGGTGCAAAAGAAGGGCGATCGTTTGATGTACCCTACACCCCCTAGGCCAACAAGAGCTGTGCGAGCGGCTGGTCTAGCGCACTTCTCGTGGATCCACTCTAGGATATCGGGGCGATCCACGAAGTCATGGTCTCGGCTGAATGGCACGGTTGAGAATGGCTCGCGCTTTCGCCTTGTTATCTCTGTGCAGTAGAGCGACGTTAGCTGCGTGGAGACGCTTAAAATTTAGGACTGTCTTTTACGGTACCATTCGCCGCGTCGTAGCCTCCAAAATAGAAGTTCATTGACCCCCCAGGCCCACAGTGCGGGGCGGGGATGACGATATGGCCATCAATGGGTGCGTGGAACTCGGCCATCCTTGCTTTCAGATATCAGCCGGCAGATGGACGTTTCTCTCGCTCATTTGGATGATAGAAGGCAAGACTTGTAGGAAAACTTGCTGATGTTGTTCTGCTGCGCATATCAGGTTGAAGCGTTCCACTACGGCGCCTCGCTTGGCTATGCAGCGCGCCTCAGTGCCAACCCTCACGGCAGGGCCTGATCCAGGGCTCCAATCCATCTAATCAGCAGCCCTGCGTGTAAAAAGCATGAATCGAGTTCAGCCCCAAGCTGGAGCTTCGCCGCTGTCTCCTGCGCTTGACATTGAAGCCCCTCTAACAAGTCTCCAACACTATCGCGCCTGTAATGTCTGCACTCAGGAAGTTCACACATCGCCCGGCGCCCGAAACGAAAGTTAGTTCTGGGCTTGATAGTTCTGGCCCTGAGAATGAGCTGTGGGACGTCCTCGAACTTTACTTCTCTCTACCATGCTGATGGCAAAGATATTCGACCGAAGGGCCCACTGGGATAAAAGTTGTAGCTGACCCTTCAGATGCAATTGTCGAGTAAGGATATTACAGCACACTTGTATACTTGCGCTTATATCCGACTTTAGTATCGTATTTGTACACGGGCTTACGGGAAATCGCGAAAAGACATGGACTCATCGCAATGGGACTTTCTGGCCTAGAGTTCTCCCAGAAGACTTCCCTCGCGCTCGGATCATGACATTTGGATACGATGCCGACGTTGTCCGGTTCTGGACGATAGCGAACTCAAACAGGTTGGACGACCATGGCAAGTCTTTAGCGTACGCTGTCCTAGACCAGCGCCTACAACTTGGCCCGCGACCAATCGTATTCATTGCTCATAGCCTTGGAGGTCTTGTCTGCGAAGAAGCTCTGGCCCTTAGCGATAAGAGACAAGATTTGCGGAGCATTCTGACGAACACCTTGGGGATTATATTCATAGGTACTCCTCACGGTGGATCGTATTTGGCGAGCTGGGGGGCCACTATGGCAAAATATATGAACATCTTTCGCGGCACAAATCGGGAGATACTGCAAAACCTTCAACCCGGCTCCTCAGACTTACAACGGGTTGAAGAGGATTTCCAGCACATGTTACGACGCGATGACATCAACCTAAAAGTCTATTGTTTCTACGAAGCTCTCAAGATGAATGACACGATTGGCAAGATTGTAGAAAGTGAGTCTGCAAAGTTGGCTGCATACGACAACTGCAGCATAAACGCAGATCATCGGAACATGACGAAGTTCACTGGTAGGACGGACGCGGGCTATGGTCAGGTTCGTGGTGTACTGAACAGATGGATTAATGATTATGAATGTTGTCCTCCTTCCAGCACAACCAACACGACACCAAAAAGCGATGGGACAAAGGACGATAGTCAGGGAGGTGCAACTTCATATGGCGGACCTGTCTTTAATGCACCTATATCCGGTCGCTTTGTGATACCTGGGGCTTACACTACAGGCGGTACGGTTAACTTTAACTTCAACGAAGGCAGCAGTAACAATCCGGAATAGAAGCCAGAACTAGCAAAATTGACATCGTGTCTATGCATCTACTGTACAAGCGGGAAGAACCCGCCAAGCGGAATTTCACACATAGATTATGAGTTTTTTCAAGTATTCCCTTCTACCGCGGCCACAGGCCCGGACGCACATATTACTCAACCAGGAATCTATTACTGTGTCGTAATAATGTATTTTACACAAAAAAGTTTTGTGTATCGAGAGCAAGGGAGTCCTTGGCGCCACTACCGAGGCTTGACTGCCCCTGGCAAGGCGGGCGGAAAAGGCTCCGATCTCCAACAGTGTGCTCGAGAGCGAAGCCAATTTTGCAAGCGACTGTGACGAAAGGTAAAGTTGCGAGACCAGGGTCATGCAAGCGAGCATCGGATTGGCTAATACGTTAGACCTCGTATTTATTTCTCCAGCAAAGAAAGCCTTGAGAGCAGGCACGTGTCCTCCTACGTGCGTAACAGCGACAAAACGCCTAAGGCTGGACGGCTATATCCAATCCGGATCGTCAATTTCACTACTTTGAACTTCTACGCCCAGCACTCAGCACCACCACAACAAAGAAAGTCGAGCATCCGATAAGGATGGCCTGCGCCAATACATCTTTCCTTCTTTTAAGCAACGGTCGGTTGGCAAATAATTTTCTACACCATTATGGCCTATCTTCTTTACAAGCACATCAAGAATAAAAGGGCCAACAGGGCCACTGCTCCCACTGAGCCTGAGCACTCTGTGCCCGATCTTCCAGGCGGCAATAAGACCAACCCAGAGAAACCCCAAGCACTCATTAACCAAAATCAGACTCATGGAGAAGACAGCACCAACAGCAAAGCTCCTGTGGTTGACGCGGAAGAGGCAGAGAGAATAAAGGCGGAGACATCCCGGCGTAGGAAATATCGATGGAAAATGGTCGCTGGATTAATACTGCCCAATTTTTTAGCCGCGGTGGATACTACGATTGTTGCTCCGGCTGTACCAATTATCTCTTCACATTTCAGTTGGTTTTAAATGATCTGATATGCTTCCTTGCAGCTGACTCTCTTAGATCATCTCAGTGGGGGGTTTAATTGGATTGTGACAGCCTATACGCTAACACTAACGACTTTTGTGCCCATATCTGGGCAAATCGCAGATGTTTACGGTCGCCATACTGCTCTGCAATCCCACATCTTCTGCCTGATGATCGGCAGCGTCTTCTGCGCAGCCGCGCAAACATGGGGCATGCTTCTCTTTGGACGAGCACTTCAAGGTGTTGGTGCCGCAGGAATCCAAAATCTGACAAGGGTTGTGCTCTCAGACAACGTTAGTCTGGCCGAGAATTCCAAAAACAACACCATATTTTCTCTGATTGCTGGCCTCAGTTACGCTGTTGGTCCTGTGATTGGTGGTTACCTTGCGGCCGCAAACTGGAGGTACTGCTTTGTACTCTCCATTCCAATCGCCTTCACCTCGCATTTCCTGATCTTCTTCCTCATGCGGAAAGAGCTCATACGTGGGTGGGTGGACTCTAGGTCTAGCAGAAAGGGCTATATCTCCGGCCTAGCAACTTTCGACTGGATGGGGATGTTCCTGTTCATCTTCGGCGTAGGTCTGATAATCCTAGGTGTTATGTGGGCCGGGACACAGTATGCGTGGAACTCCGCCGCTGTAATTGCGCCTCTCGTCATTGGCGGTATCCTGTTCATAATCTTTTTCCTTCACGAATACCTACTTGAACCAGGACGCCTTATCTCCCGCACGTTTCCAAAACAAGTCGCCATGATTCCATGGAGCCTATTCCAGAAACACGATACATTCCTACTAATGGTGATCAACTTCGCGACCGGCGCCTCCCTCTACTCGGCCTTCTACTTTATCTCAATCTACTGGGAAGTCGCCGAGGGCTATACAGCCAGCAAAGCAGGCGTACAGTTGCTCTACTACACCCCAGGCATCGGCATGGGCGTATACAGCGCCATGGCGCTCTGCAACTTGTGGCCCCGCGAGACATTCTATCCTCTCTTCATCGGTTCGATCATCGAAACCACAGGACTTGCGCTGATCACCTGGGCTGTGAACCAACGGCACAAATCCGTAGTGAACGGCATGCTAGCGCTGGCAGGCGTGGGGACGGGGCTCCGCTTCATGCCCGTCGTGCTGCACGCCGCGGGTATCTGGCCCACGCGCCTGGCCTCTATCATGTCGCTTCTGAGCTTCACCATCCCCTTTGGCGGCACGATTGCCATTTCGATGATGGGCTCCGTCTACACAAACAAAATGAATAGATATGTGGCGCAGATTGCGCCCGCGGCAGGGCAGCAGGACTTCAACCCCAATGCACTAAAGAATTTGACTACGATCAATGACCTGCCAGCAGACGTGCAGATGCATGTGAGGCAGGCGGGTGCGAGAGCTGTAATGTGGGCTTTCGTGTCTATTTTGCCGCTTATGGCTTGTAGTGTTGTGGCGGCTGCGTTGTTAGGGAATGTGTGGATAGGGCGCAGGGAACCAAAGGAGGGTGATGAAAACTCGAAGGGTGCTGTGGTGTATGGAGTTTATCCCCTTGCCATTCTAAAGGTATGCCACCATTCCGGTTAACTCAGGTCCCTTTGCTAATACAGATCCAGGGTAATGTCAAACAACAAAAACAACCTCTCGATAAGCTTGGTGACGCAAAAGGAAGGGTCCAGGATTCGCCAGAATCCGACGTGGGCAAGGGAGAGAAGTTAAGTGATGCAGTATGAAGCTCAATGTTTATTTATATTATTTAACGAGTTTTGGCAACACGTATAATCATCATATTTACACTGCCAGACGATGCATGCAATATTTACTTAGACTAGTACGACCCCGTATCACGTTCCGTAGACAATTTTCTATATGCTGGAATTAACCAAGAGCTACTTCTGAGGGTCGCTCTTGGCGTATAGATTGAGTATAAAGAAACATAGAATAGCAGAAAACAACGACGTTTTTCTTGCTTAATTCGAAATGCCCGCTTGGCACGCCGGTTAGCTTAAATAATGCACAGGTTTAACCAAAAGCACTCAGCCTTTGTCCCTGAGCCCTCTTCCTAGCATCAAGAGAAAATGAGATGTCGCACAAAGGCTTCTATTGAAACCTCCCCGAATGATGAACATGTAAGTTCTCCAGAGCCTTCAAATTAAGTAAAACTCCACCAAAGCCCCTTAGGAAGTCTACGAAGCAGACATATCTACAATGATGGTCAGTCTCTGGGTGAACTAGTCGAAGCACTATTAAGCGGTAGGATGCATCTAAAGAAATCATCTAAAGAAATAATCTCGTAATTACCTGACTTCGGAAACACAAAAGTGCCTCTATAGGCAACAAAGGAGGCTTAAATCAGAAAGAAGGTCTGAGTTGGTTCTCCCTTGGATAAAGCTTTCATCCCACTACGCCCCAGCGACTCAATCGAGCAGAACCATAGCCTCTTGTAGGTGGAGCGTTCATGTTCAACATTTTGGACAAGAAGGCCATAAAAGTCTTCATAGCCGTTCGCATCCGCAAATTTCAAGAATAGGACTGACGCGGTTGAAATGTCTACTTCGTCCTCTAGAACGTCGAGTTTAGGCATCAGAAGTCGATCAGGCTGCTTCCGCCACCTTCCATATGTGAGGCCATTGGGGTAGGAATGGTCCTGGATTTCGAAGCTTGGTTTGGGGCCGAATTCTAAGTTATTTGATTCGTGCCAAGTACACGATGAGCATTCCCACTGATTTTATTTCGAACCGATATGGAGTATTCGGTGTGTAAGGAAGCGTTCTTGTAATGCCCATCCATGCTCGTCCAGATACGAGACCTCTTCATCGTATAGGTCATAAGGCGAATGCGATGAGATGTATAATCTTGCTTTGTCTCCAGTGGAACAAGACACATCTAGTGTGGCAAATTCCCGATTCCGAGGTTTGAGATAGCCTTCCGTATCGCTATTTGAATTACCCGCCGCAATTGTGGGGTACGATTTTGTGTAAACATCCACCATCTTCGATGACTCGATCTGCCAGTCTAACTGGTCTCCTTGAATAGTGCACAATGAATCAATCCATAGGTAGCGAATTCCGGGCGCTCTTGTCACTAGGATGGCATCACGAAAGGTTAGAGGAGTTTCATGGAGATTGAAACCCCTCTTTTTGGCCGCGAATGTATCGCGAGTGGTTAAAAACGTGATTGATTTTCCCTAGACATGGCTTAAAGCGATGTAATGATCTAGTTGACCAACTGGTTCGACAAGCCGGATCATTGCTTCTCGTTCTGATCGGTTCCCGAGGTCGAGAACTCGTGTAGGAAGTAAGGATTTCTCAACTTTGCATTCACTGTGCTCGGAATTGCACCTGTCCAGCCAGGATTGAATCTGAGATATCGCTGGTGGACACAATGGATCTTCGGGTACGAAGAGATCACTAAAGTGCTTACCTAAGGCACTATCTTTTACGAAGATCAATAGCGTCAGCTTGAATTATATGAATGAGGGGTTAGGATTGGAAGCGGAGGAGTACCACGGCTGACAGACTGCCAATAGGGATTGCGAATCCGATGTATAAGTTAGAATACTGTCGAGCCGATCGCCGAGTGACCATTTTGATCCATTACAGCCTCTGCCCCCCAACCAGCATCTATTGAGATCATATATAAAAGCGCGGGGAACACATTCAGCGGCCTAGGCATTGAGCCGTTGCTGGTCCAAGCTTTTTGATAAGGCTGATTCTTTTGTGTAGTGGATCGAAGTGACTGTTCCAGCGAAGTCCAATGGAAGCATGCTGCATATAGGGCATACAAACGTGGCTGTAAGTAATAGTAATAGATCTTGCCGAGGGCGATGTTGAATGTATAAAAGGTAAAGGCCTGTGGAGCGGACGAGGCTGGAAGGCGTAGTACCTTTAAGAAGGAGCTATGTATTTGCAGGATGGCGATGGCTATGGTATGCACCGGAATAGTTCTTGAAAGCTTTAGGTTTATTTATTTTGCTGTAGGAGGAGTGTTTAGGAGAGCAGATGTTGGGAGGAGGCTGAATTGTGGATGGCATTTTATTTTGGCAACCCCTTATTCCGACCAATAAGCGCACCTTCTGTCTCAAACTACGGGGTTAGAAAGTGTGTGAAGCGAAGGTATGTTCATCGGCGTTATAAGGAAGATGGTTGGAGAATAATTAGGCCATTGTGCTTACATTGCAATATGGCTACGCGCAAAAGACAAGCTTATTCTGCAGCCGTGGCTGAAACTTCAACCGTTTTCTCCTCTTCTAATGACTCCTCAGCAGTCTTCCTCCTTAACACAGCCACCCCCTCAACATGCCCCGTCTGGGGGAAGAAATCAAATCCTCGCAGGCTCTCAATCTCATAAGCTCCATTTCCAGGTCCAAACCCGCCATCCACACCCTTCATGCCTCCAACTAAAAGGCCGACGTCCCTGGCCTGCGTGTGGACGTTACAGCTGACATAAACGACCCTCGCAGGACTATACCTTAGCAACTGCCTAAGGAAACTCTCATCACATCCTTTGCGAGGCGGATCAATTACCACGACAGTCTCATCTCTAGGGAATGTAATGCTCGCGAAAAGGTTCGCCGCATCTGCAGCAATGAAGTTGGCTTGTGATTCAGGAAGTTTGTTGAGACGAGCATTGGATTTGGCGCATTCAATTGAAGAGGCTGATATGTCAATTCCGAGAGAGTGAGTAAACAGGGATGAGAGAGTGATGGTGAACAGGCCACTGCCCGAGTACGCGTCGATGAGATTGGCAATCCTCGGGCCTGTAGAGTTCGGTGGAAGGATGTGGTCTCGTATGTACGAAGTAAAACTAGGTAGAATGGAGTTGTTGTTTTGGAAGAAGGACCCAGCAGGATTTATGAACGCGAAATCGTCTACGTATTCTGTGGATTTGGAGTTTGGATTGGTGATACATGTTTTTTTGTGAATATAGTTGCCACGGTCCTCGACCACCACATCTTTTGACGAGCCATCTGAATCTTCTGCTTTGCTCTCGTTCATATCTCCTTTCGATACCCGTTTCGTGTTTTCCCGTAAAAGGAGTGTTGCACCTCTTTTATACGTGCTTAGTTCGTCCGCGACACGTTTCCTCTCCCGCTTCATGCCCAACCGCACGGCTTCCGTGCCTATGGGACAATCTTCAATGTCTATAGTAGTTCGGGTGCCCTTCTTCATGAATCCGATTGGCGGGACACCCTCGAAAACACGCTGTATGCCTTTACGTCGATCGCTCCTTGCCCCAGGAGGTCCATCAAAGTGCGGGGTGAGTTTCGTCCGGTATCCATATTCCATAGGAGATCCTATAGTGTCTCCAACAGCTGGCACTAAATTCGGGTCTAAATTAGAGAAATTATGATATGCCTTTTCGATAATGGTCTTTTTATGCGCCAGTTGGAAATGGTAAGGTAACATCTGAAACTGGCAACCAGAACAGGTTGCAAAATAAGGACATTTTACTAGAGACTCATCTCGGTGTGGCGATGGCTTGACGACTTTAATGAAGTCTGTTAGAGAGTAGGAGTCTTTAGAAAAATCTTTGAAAATCTTTGCCTTAACGACGTCTCCAGGCGCGGTAAATGGGACAACATAGACATGCTTAGAATCCGGAGATAATGCAAGACCGTCTCCAGTAGATGAGAGTTCAGAGATGTCCAGTTTTATCTCAGAGAATTGTTCAGGAAGAGTTGGCTTGGTAGAATTTGAGTTCCCATTTTCTTCAGCGGAATCTTTTGCTGGAGGATCCCCGAGTGTCTGCTTCTCGAGCAACGCCCGCACCTCAGCTAAGAGCACTTCCTCGTTTGATCCAGTGCTCTGAAGCACCTGATTGCCTTTTTGCTTCTTATTTTTGAATCTGTAAGATGTTCTACCATTACTAGGCCTTTTTTTCGGCCCATTGCTTTCGACTGGTCCAACATTCGCAGCAGAAGATGTCATGCTGAGTCTGGCGGTCTGAACAGTTCGTCCAACCGTTAAGAACGTCCGAAGTGAACGGGTGAGGGGAGTTGGAAACATGAGAGAAAGGGTGACCAAGCGGGAAAATCCGAAGGAAAGTTGATGCGGCTCAAAACCTTAATTTTCTATCTTCATCGAGAGCATCGATTGGCGACCTCACCACCAACCCAATTGAACAACCTAGGCCTCAATTCGCTCTCAGTCCTAGAAAGTGAAGGTATCCGACGCCAAAATGAGCGTCTGCCGCCCTGCGCGATGTCTTTTCTCCAAACCGACCCCCCTCCCTAAACCTTCCTCGCACCACCTCCGACCTTTCCACACGACACCATGCCGCAACGCGCGGCGACGGCCTCAGTACCCCAATATTAAAGCCTCAGACCTCAACCTAATCGATAAGCATGCCTCGGAGAGATATCCAGCCTACAAGCCGGACGAAGAAGCGCTGCTGGCTAAGAAATACTCCGCCTCGCAACTCGCAGCTATCAAAGCTGCCGAAGCGGCCATCGACCCGCGCGACCTAGTCACGCAAGGCCAGGAGCGAACAGACCCATGGCGGCTGCCATACGAAGACGACCTTGCGCAAGTCGACCCCATTCTCGACCACCCGGAAAAGATCCACACAGTGCCCGGCAACGGCAAGTTTCGTGAAACGACCTTCTACGAGCGAGAAACCGCTATAGAGCAGATCGTGAACGAGCAGATGGCCAAGATGTACCCGGATGGCATGCCAGAGAACCTTGACGAGGTCGACCAGGCGGATCTGGACAGCGCCATCGACGCCGCAATCATGCAGGCTTACTTGGACCCGCGCACATCCTACACTTCTAACAGCGAAGAGGCCACGCGAGCGTTGGCGGATCCTAGGTACTCGGTCATAATGCCGGAACTGCCGCGGATAGACTCTAGGGCTGTGCGAGCGACAGTGACATCGGAGCAACAGGAGGAGGTGGATCCCCGCATGAGCCAACTGCTGCTGCAATTGGGCTGGCCGAAGGAGCGGGTGAACGCTATCAGGACCAAGACTCTTGTGGCCCATAATGTAACGAACCAGACACGTATGGGCAAGATTCGTTCCATGTACTACCTGACAATTGCTGGAAATATGAACGGGCTATTGGGTGTTGGAGAAGGCAAATCTACAGAACCAGAGGAGGCCATGAGAAAAGCGAAGATTCTAGCAATCCGGAATATGAAACCTATTCCACGATATGAGGGGCGAACTATCTACGGGGAAGTGGAGGGTAGGGTAGGAGCTGTGAGGGTTCAATTGAGCTCAAGACCCCCTGGTGAGTTAACCCACCCTGGGACATCCGAATATACCAATTGAGTCTAACTTTCACAGGGTTCGGTCTCCGCGTCCAGAGCATTATTTTCGAAATGGCTCGCGCAGCCGGCATTCAGGATCTCTCAGCTCGTGTCCCCATCTCACGGAATAAGATGAATACCGTTAAAGCCACCTGGCAGGCTCTCATAAACCAAAAACTGCCCGAAGACGTTGCCCGAGCAAGGGGAAAGAAGTTAGTAGATGTAAGAAAAGTATACTATGGCCGATCCGCGAATTAGATCTTTGAGATCTGTATAATAAAAAGCGTTTGGCGTGAAAGAGCATCGGAGGACATGTACTTTATACTATATCCGCATTTTATAGGCGCATGTTGGCCATGGCTGTAGCAGATTGGATTGTAGATCATTCCGAAGCCTTCTGCCTCCTGTCTCCTGAATTCTCAAAAATTCATGAAATATCACATATTCCCGTCATCCGCTATATCCTTAAATTCATGAAAGGGTATCACAAACTCCGAACCCAAATATTTCCTAACGCCGCTTTCTACACCTGTCTATTTCACGTATTCGAATGTTATCTCGTCTCTTCCCCACCCACGCTCCCCCCATCTGCGCCTTCCTCTCCAAATATTTGCTGCTGTAGCACAATGCTATACACGCTTGCCTTCAATAATGTAAACACCAGACTTGTCTTGCGTTCAAGACCCCTTAGCGCATCTAGGATTTCAGCACTCGGATTTGCGGACAGTTCAGCTAGAATGGTGGACATCTATCACACTAGTTAGTAACCGATATCTAGAAATTTGACGACTGAGAAAAGGGGGGGGGCCAAATGAGATAAATTCAGCACGGAAATCATGGTATAGTAAAAAGGTTGATTGTTCAAGTGTCGCATACATTATTCAAGTTCCCGAGTAGGCGCGCATATTCATCCAATACTTCTTGTTCGAGCGGTGTGAGAGTTTCAGCGGGCGAGACAGATGTTTGGCTCGTGTTGAGCGCTGGGTCGGAAGGCGCAGGCGCCGTAGACATTGTTTTGTGCTTCTACTAGAGGGGCGACGAGACTGTTTAGGAAAGCTGTGCGGATGATGAGGGAGGCCAATTGATTGAGCTATTAGCCAGGTTAAAGGCGAGGATTAGATTGCTCGTGGGATAGACTCTTGGATTTGAAATCTGTCTCGAATCAGTGCGTAGGGTGATCGGCACAAGCTAATGTTAATACATATTTTTGAAGTTGCGGGGATGGCAAACGCGATATAGTCTTGGCGAAGTATTGGCGTACTGTACCTGAGTGTCTCACGGTGTACTGTGCAGAATAGTCACTCATCCGAATTCAAAGCAGCCATTCTTTATCCTAGATTATGTTTGCACAAGCATACTAAGACACAAACAGTCATAATAATCTTGGACCATAAGGTGTTTTCGGGTAGAGTAGTAACCATTATTTGCCTTTGTTTAGCTAGTATGATAAAACGCAGCTTGCACGCAGGATTTTCTACCAGATGCCAATGCCAGTTCGTTACCACTTTTATCTGACTTTACTTTCGCCTATTGTGCTTCTGCCGGTGCTACAATTGCTAGTACAACCCAGAAATGGCGCTACCGCACGACCAAACGTCATAGAGGAACGCTTCAAAGGCGGGAAGACTGTGCGAGTACGTCAATATACAAACAAAATTAGCGCAGCCGCAGTAAAAACTCGCTCAAACGGGATTAAAGCTCTCCCTCTGTTGGCCCAATACCCTGGCCTGCGCGTACCTGAATATGTCACCTTTGAAAGTACGGGAATATAGCCCTTTTCTACGCGTCCATACATCTGGAATCTGTCAAACCCAATGGTCTCCTATGTGGTCCTGAAGTACATCCCCGGAAAATCACTGGAAAAGTTCTGGCCTGAGCTTACTGAGGATGGCAGGTCTGCTGTTCGGGACCAGCTTAAAGAAACAATTTCGAATCATCCGCTCCATTCCTCCCCCAGGACCACTATATTATGGCGAGCTTAATGGGACACCTTACTGCTAGGTCAGTATATCAAGCACCCCCGGTCTTAACTTTTGGCCCTCACTCTAGTGAGGAAGGTCTCCGTAGAGCTATGGCTGCCAACCACACCCAAAGAGGCAGCGAAAGCATAACGTACCGAATGTTTACCGAGTCGAACATTTTCTGAGGGCACCCGCCTGTCCTTACGCACAATGATCTTCGGGAGTTGAATATTCTTGTTGATAAAGAAGGTTCTTTCCTAACTGTATACGTGATAGACTGGGAATACTCTGCCTGGTGTCCGAGCTACTGGGAATATTGTGAGGCTGTTAGGCCAGTGCATGGAGATTATTGGTTCCAAAAACTTGCATCGGAGTTTCTCGAGCTTTACTAGCCTGAGTTGCTCTAGCATGATAGGGTTACGCGGAGTATTAAGGGCTATTTAGTTGAAACTTTGGTTAGTGGAGCGTCCCTACGTGGGGTGGGGGTCTGAGGATCGCTTTTGAAGTTACCATAGCAGAAATGTACAATAAAAAAAAGATGTTTTTATTACGAACACCGTCTCCATTGTGCTCCTATCCGTACTCTCGACAACGCAGATATATCGACTTCATGTATTCAACTATTGTATGCTATGCATATGAATTCTCTTAACAGGACGCTAAAATGACTAGTTAGCATTGATCACATGGCTAGGAATATGAATGTACGATTTTGAATGAGTACAGCGGTATGGCCTTGGCGAGATCTTGATGTGGTACTATGCTCAGTATCTAGTCAAACTTATGCAAGTCTGAACTCGAAAATATCCCATTGAATCTGTCTCGCTCCGATTTTTGCAAACATATAGTTAAAAAAAGGTAGTTCAGAATAAAGAGCTGCCAACTAACCGAAACCCGCAGGCACGCCCAGCACGCCAATGAGAATATTTGCACACAAAAGTTCCACGCCAAATCAAGAACGGCTCTCAAGAAAGGTAATACTTTACAGCCTGGTACCCATGCCTGTGAAATTGAAAACACGCACAAAACAACACCGCGCGAGCCGTCTACGTAAATGAGTGGAGCGGGAGAATACCTCCAGCCGGAGAAAATGGAATATGACACAGTTCTTTTGTTCTCCCTTTCCGTCCACCAAGACTGATAGTTTCTTGTTCTTCTCCATCGCCACCTCTATCGATGGGAATTAGTAGCCGATAATTCAAGCTCCTGGCCAGTATCCTCGTGTATATCATCGCCGTCATGATGTAGCGTAACACTATTGAAATCCTCAAACGGGTCGGCAATCTCGCCCATTGGGGTAGCAAGACCAGAATCTAAAGGCACGCCCTTCACTTTCGCGGCACTGATATCCACACTCTGACTCTCCTTCACATTGCGGAAGTTGACAGTATCGATACCGCGGCCCTGATGCGGTATCATTGGGGGTTTCATGTGCCGTAGTAGCGCCCACTGCGTCGTGCGGAAAAAAGGGTGGCCTTTGACATCGGAAGCGCCGGCCCGCGAGCCGAGACGGCGCAGCTCGTCTTTGATGAGGAGTTTACGGATCAGGGACTTGCAGAGGCTTGGTATTGTTAGCTTGTCTGTACAATAACGTCAGCTGCAGATAACACTCACTTAGATACTGAAGGCGCCCCAGACCCTTCTGGGAATGGCACATCGTCACGCAGGATATTGGCAAATGTTGCGTTTCGGTTTTTGCCCTTGAATGGGGTTGTTCCGTAAAGCATCTCGTAAATCAAGATACCCAGCGTCCACCAGTCCACCGCGCTTGTGTGCCCGCAACCCTTGATGACTTCTGGTGCAATGTATTCTTCTGTTCCTACGAAAGAATTCGTCCTGAAGTTGGCGATGCAAGATTTCGTGTCAATAGTGGGCAAGTTATTGGACGACGTTCCGTTTCGGCCAACTATCATGGTTGGTCGACCTCCTGGATCTGACTGCTTGGAAAGATCGAAATCTGATAACATGATGTGTCCCGATTGATGCAGCAGAATGTCTGTGTGTGTCAATAACTATCAGAACAAAAACTATCAGAGTTGCTTACTCTCTGGTTTCAAGTCTCTATAAATGAAGCCCATAAGATGGAGGTATTCCAGAGCAGCTGTTACTTCAGCAGCATAGAATCGAGCAGCATCTTCGTCTACACACTTATTCGGCCGTGTTTGAAGAGCTATAATAGTCAGAATCTGAGAATTCTTACTCTGCTGGAAACTTACCTCTGAAAAACTCCCCACCGCTGCAGTATTCCATGCATAAGTATAGATGGTCTTCGGATTGGAAAGAATGGTAAAGTGTGACGATAAACGGGTGATTGCTGGTTGCTAGAATTTCTTGCTCGGCCAATGCGCGCTTGATTTTATTCCGCTTGATCATTTCCTTTTTGCTCAGAACTAGAAGGCGTTAGTGTTAACATCACAATGTCAAAACTGAATACCGTACCCTTCATAGCATACAGTCTGCTAGACTTCTTTTCCCTGACCAAGTATACCTTCCCAACATCGCCCTTGCCAATCAACTTGATTTTGTCAAAACTTCCTGGACCAACTTCCACATCCCGAACCTTTATCGAATTCGAACTATACGTCCTCCTGAAGGCTACTGCATTACGAATTTGACCGGGAGATGGTACACCGTTTTGTGGAGCTACGGGTGCAAGATGCTGCGAAGAAGGGGCAGGTTCAACCATGCTTAGAGTTGAGGAGTTTGCATGTTGCACTAAAGGCTCCTTGCCAAGTTCTGCTGTTTGTGGCCTCTCGTTTGATTTACCACTGGCAAAAAGACCTTGCGCGTTGGGAGCAGATGCTACACGACGAAGTTTCCGTGCAAGCTCCTCCTTCCCAGCTGTAGTGGCCTGATCGTTGGCTCCGTTTACCCCCTCTACCTTTGTTGTGGGTATAGGTGGGGTGTCGGGCGGGGAGGGCGGTACACTGCCCTCATTGTGATGCCGCAAGGCTGGTGGGCCCTGGTGGATGAAATAGGGGTTTGCATGAGCTGTTGGCGACATGCTTTCATCGAGTGGATTACCTTCGCTCGCAACAGTTGTCGAGCGGTTCCTGGTGATGTGTGGCAAGAATCGTGATTGACGGAAACTCGACTTTGATTCGGATTTCGGCGTCGAAGTTCCATCGTTGGAGTGCTTGCTCTCCTTGCTATCGTTGCTCCCTAGACTATTTATGCGAAAGAAGTTCTTAATCTTCTGCGAGACCTGGCTGTTAGAGCCATTGACCTGCTTGTTTGACGATAAAGAGAGTCCGGAGAAAGTCCGCTTCTCAGCCGGCAGCGTCGAATGGCTCGACGAGGAGCTGAAAAGCTGTGTCATGGAGAATGACGACGTTCAGAGAAACGCTGCTGTAGTACGGGGATATTGTGAGGAGGGGTGGTGCTCTGCACGTCAACGCAAGGGTCTGAAGTGGATGGGGCTGTTCTCAGGAAGCCTGATCAGTGAGCCATGTCTTTGTGAGAAATTCGGAGTCAGGCCCCCAGCGTGCTGTGGCTGACGAGCCAGAAAGGAGTCGTCGTTGGGTTTGTAAGGAAGGCGGAAAGAATGTCGGGGTGTTGGATGGTTATGTCACAGTAGCAGAAGAACAAGTCTCGAGGAATGCCGAGCGCTGGTTGCTTTGCTCTCAAACGGCGGCTGAGGGAAAGGGAAGGGTGCCCGGTGGGGGAACTAGAACCTAGGTGGAAGCTGCCGAAGAAAGCAGGAAGCCACCCGACTAGAAGGCCGTGTCGGGGCTTTGCCGGCGCAATTGAAAACAGATTTTCGATATACGACACGACTGCGAGAGAATCCTTCTATGGCGCTCTCGTCTGCGCTTCTACAGCATTGCTAGCGAGGGATATATACCTAGGACAAGCGCTAGAGCTGAACAGTCTCAGCAGGCGCGCGCTGCGCCGACGCTCGCTGTTCCTGTGTGCTTTGCGTTCCTAGCTGCGCCTCGCACAAGCATCCTAGGCTTATGTTTGCCCCATGAATTACTAATTTTGCGGATTTATCAGCTGGAGAAATATGCATCATGGCCCACTGTCTTGCGTAGTCTTCATCCGAAGTCCCACGGAGCCCAGGCTTAGCGTGGGCCGTTCCCCCGAAACGCCCAAAGTCAGGACGTTTGATTCTGCCCTCCAAATTGAGGCGAAGATACTATCCAATGCATTGCTGTGGTCGCGGCTTGGTCCGAAACATCCTTTCGAAACTAGATGGCAGATGGCCAAAAACCAGTGCCACGCGAGCCCTGGGGTTTTCCTTTGAGTGGCTAGTTACTGTGGAGGATCGACAACATGGATTTGGAAGACACCCTTGCGGCTTGCCTTCTCCCCTCGCTTCCTCTGCACGTCAATTAGTACTGAAGAGTATTTAGAATGATTTGTATTTTGACTACCACAATCATCGCCGAGGAATCTATGCCATTACGGTACAGTCATGATTGATAATGAATACTAGAAAGTATAATTAGGTGCAATAATCCTTGTAAAAGCAAACGCCGCCGATAATGACCGATGAAAAGGTGAGAGATGCTTTACTCAAAGACAAGATGTCCTCCTTGCAAGCTATCCCCGCCGCTGTTCAAGTTCTAAATCCACTTCTTTTGCTCCGTTTTCGTTGCATGCGCAATTTTCACCCCCAAAAGGAAGGGTATTCAGAAAGAGAGGTACGGGCTGACGCGGTAAGAAAAGAATGTTCTCACACCATCGTTAGAATAGGCCTCATCCAAAAACCCTGCTCTGCTTCGCCCTGCGTAGACCACCTCAAGCGATATTGATGCTTCGTAATATGACTTTTGTCGTGTATCGTGGTATTATGACATGATCAGCCTTAGTCGGGCAATGGGTTCTCTCGCTTGTACTGCTCGATTTCCTCCGTCTCCTTGTTCCTGATCTCACAGAATCGCTTGCGCCAGTTCTTCCTCCATCTCTTCTTCTCGTCACCAGACATGGCCGCTGGGTTTCTATCCTTTGGTTCAAATTCGTGCTGCTTGCCTCGTCTAACCTTGTTTGCGATTTGCTCAAGCCTGGCTTTGGCTGGCGAGTGCTCACCTGACTTCTTAGGGGACCCACTGGACTTTGCTGGCGAAATTGATGTCTTTTGCTTCGACACTCTGGAAGATGACGATTTAAAGCAGGACGCCTCTACGCTGCTATGCTCGGCAGTGGCAAAATTGACAGGCTCCATCAATTCTGCTAACTCGTCTATCGCCCCGTCGTATCCGGAGGAGAACCTCTGATCTCCGCTCCTAGCTGAAGCAATAGGCATTGTAGGATTCGTTTCGGGAATGTACTCCTTATGTCCTGGGTAGTGACGTTGAAGCGAGAGAGGTGTGACAATCCGATTTCCGGAGAATTTCCCGGGCTGAGGAACATGAGAGAACGTCTGTTCTGACTGAGTGGCATGACTTTTTATCGTCTTATGAGCGTGACCATTTTGGTCAATAGAAGAAACTTCAGTATGCTGCTCTTGAGCCAACTTCTCCGGTCGCTGGCTGAAAAGTGGGCCCCCCGTATTGACCGATGAGGTGTGTTGTCGGGATTTCTGGGCGTTGATAGATTGATCACAGAACGGATAGCTAATGGGGAGTCCACTCTGAGAGGCACCCCATATACTGTCACTAGGATTAAATGTAGACCCGGATGTTGCTGCCGGCAGCAACGAATTGGCGTTCTCTTGAGCAAAGGGTGCCTGATCAGCTTCGTGTGATGAGAAGGAAAGGCTAATGCCAGAATCGTGTGGAGAGTAACTCCTCATGTTGGTTTGCCGAGCTGAATTCTTCGACTTCAGACTGAGCGAGCTGATCTTCGGTCCCTGGAACCCATCAAGACCAAGTGATTGATCTTTCTTGAGCGATGCCAACAGACCATCAGCGTATCCACGAAGGACTTCTGGATCATCCAGAAATCCTCTGTGCAAAAAACCAGCCTGATACCCCTCCTGGTAGGTGCTAGGGGTGTGCATGGAATTCACCACCAGTGGACTTGGTATCTCGTGAATTACAGCGCTACGTTCCGCGGATGTCTTACGTGATCCACCAGCAGACATGACTGGTCCCGGTTTAGGGGTACCCAAGTTACTAGAAGGACGAGACCCAGTTTTCCAGCCCGGCTTCTGAGATGCTGTGCCAGCAGACGAATTTGTGTGTTCCGTGACCGGATTGCGTTCTTGGCCCCAAGCGGTTGGTCTTGTGTCTTTCGGTGAAATTTGAGTAGAAAATGTGGAGGCTTTCCTCTCACCCGTACTGCGGTAATCTTGGTTCCATGGGCTACTGGGCCAATTCTTTTCAGGAGTGATCGGAGCGCCGCTATTTTCAGAAGCTGATCTCTTCGAGCCTTCAGAATTGCTAGCAGTCTTTGGAGGAGCAACTCTTGTGGAAGAGTGCTCATAGGTATTGGTCGGAAAGAAATCCGCGGTTGATACGCTAGAGATGCTAGGTTTATGTCTGATAGATCTCTCCTCAGTTTTGCCATGCGGTGGATCACTGGATTCCTTCCGATCGAAGAGCCAAGGACACTTGGCTTGCACAACATCATTGCGTTTTGGAGAGGGGATAGGGGATGGAGTGGGGGGCACGAACACCGGAGGAGACTCAACGTTAGGTGTCAATGTCTTTGCTGGCTCGTACGTTGGGCTAGCCGGGTTCAGGCTTGATCCTTGAGTAACATTCTTTTTCGCACAGTCACAAGGATCCTTGATCTCCACTGCATGAGAACGGCGGGTGGCGGAATTGGGCCAGGTAGGAGACTGGCTAGCTTTGTCACGACCAGTAGCTCGCCCAATGTCGGCACTGCTCATCGTTGCGAGGGTATGCTGATACCCAGCGCCGGCGAGCGAGGCTTCGGCAGTCGAGAAGACTTTGCTTTCGGAGGAATACTGAGAAATCTCTGACGGATGAATGGCCGTGGCGGAGAATTGGGGGTACATATAGGTCGTAGAATTACACAAGTTGCCTCGAAGGCCGGTTGAGCTGACAGGTAGACTGATTTGAGGAAAGACCTGCTCAGGTCGTTGTGCCATTGGAAAAATCGGCTGAGCGACAGGCTGCTGGAATTGAGAATTCAAAGCCGGATTCAGAGATGGCGTTCCATTGCTCGACGGATGTGCTTCTAACTCTTTGACGGCCTTCCGTATCAGGTCCAAATCCGTGATGAATTTCATTTTCGCCTTTATGACCGTGTTTCTCCAGGCCTCGTCGCGATGTTCTGCCTGAAGTACTTCTTGTCTCTCCAACTGCTTAAGCTCCGCGTTCTTTGTTGCTTGGACACTCTTGAGAGCCTGAAGTTGGCTTGGAATGTCCATGGCGTGTATCGCGGCGAATGGATTGACTGGTGAAGCGTTTCTTGACGGTTGAATGCTGAAGCCTGGCAGTGATCCTGGGACAGAGGGCATGGTAGAGCCGCTTTGTTGCCCGACGAAACTTGAAACAAGAGGGACGAACGGATACGAAGAGTTCGGTGGAGAAATATACCCTTGGATCTGGCCGTCGACTATGTTCAGCGGTAGGAATTGATTGTTGACGTAGTGACAGATTTGACCACTACTATTGTAGGCGAAAGGGCCGTTGAGCGTAACTTTAGAGAAGTCAGGAACCGACTGCGATTGTAATCCCTGGATTGGAGAAACACGATTTGAGGTTTGCGACTTTGAGGTGTTGTACGTATATCGAGGGCTGCTCAATGGCTGAAGGTCGCTTGGTACAACACGTCCGCCAGCAGTAACGCGCATACCCCGGAGACTGCTGCTGCGTTCCTTGAAAAGCCTTTCAACCTCCCCTATTTTCACTGACGGTGATGAGGATGGCTTTTTGTTCGCTGATGCGCCGGCCACAAGGTTGGCTGTGATTGACAGACGGCAAGTATTTTTAGGACGAGTCGCAATGACAGAAGCCGAGACAGACGGCCGTAAGACGTGTTCTGTGAATAAAAGAGTATAATTTAGTAGGTGGAGGTGATGGAAACTGTACACGGACAAGTGTGAAGGTGTTATACAACGCGCAATGTAAATGAATACGCGTACGGTGAGTGAGCCCCGGGAAGGGAAGAGATTCAGATGAAGAGTGAAATAGATAGATGAGAGTAGGTGGGAAGGCTAGCGGGGGCAGAATTAGGCTGGACTGGCATGGTGTGCGAGGTGAATTTTGAGTGAATTAACAATCACTTCTCACCTTTAATGACCTCTTCATCTGCAAATTTCTCGATGGAGACAGCCGATTCCGAGACCGATTCCCCCAGAGCGAGCAGCTCTTCCACCCTATAAACCAGAGTCATCCTTTATCTTGCTCCTCCTGCCAAATGTGAGATGAGATGATAGTGTTGATCCAATCAGACGCCGGAAACGAGCGAGCGAATGATAGAAGCACAAAACGAGTGCTGAGGCTGATGTGAGTATCTGTGGCGGAAGTCAGCCTAAGCGTTCAAGGCTCCTAGTGTAAGAACTGGTGAGCCTTCAGAGGAGATGGTTGCAAAGTAACGAGTGGGTGCTGGTGAGAAACAGGATAAGAGGAAGCATACCAACGGCTATTGGACGGATTTCTCAAGCGGACAACGAGCGTGCAGCTATCCAAAGGCCTTAGAGCAGCAGCAGTAAGCAAAGAAGAACAAAACCAACGATTGGTGTGGAAGATGAAGAGAATGAGAGTGGTGTAGAAGAAGGTTGGAGCTGAGGCGCACGGAAAGATAACTTAAGAGCATCCCGATGCTCTTCCCTCAGCTGGATGGTTAACAATGGGGAAGGAGCGTCGTAGTCGGTGAAGAACACTCCTGCCTTTGAATTATGACAAAAGTTATGGTTATTAGAGACGCAAGAATTTAGGAACGGCAGCTACCTTAACTGCCCGCAAGAGGCGCACGATGTGCATTGAGAATAATCTTCGACAAAGTACACGATGAATACCCTTTAAGTAATTTTTAAAATACTAGCACTGTGCACGACCCTTTTTTAATTTGTTGGAAGAGCAAACTGGCGCATGCCTTTCAATTGTTGGTTTTACTGCAGTTGGTAGGAAGAGGTACTGCCCTGCCTGTAATGAGATGGGCCTCAGCTATTATTAATTTGGAAGCAAGGACTGACTGAGATCAGAATAAAGTAGTAGCAAACAGATCGAGCCGCTTTTATGATAATAAGGAATGGAGTGGATAGAGAGCACTAAACGCCAGTCGCTATGCTGATACACCTGTTGTTGCTGCACAAAATTGAAAACCACCAACTCTGCAACGATGGCTATACTGGACCTTCCGGAATTACCTCCTACTCCTAGTAGCTCTCGTCGTTGGCAGAGCAGGCTCAAATGCATCATCATCGTCGGATATCTCATCATCGCTCTAAATATAATAGTGTAAGCGTGGCCATCAAATTAGCTGGGACAGGGCTTACCGGTTCTTGAACCTTTTTGCCTCTCCCACTTGCTTGGGTAGCTGGCTGAGAGAAGTTGAGCTTAGACTGTTTAGTAGCAGCAGAACGCGCAGGCGCTCTCTTCACAGGAGGCTTAGACCTGGTGGATGCTGCTTTCGAGGTTGGTTTCTTCGCTGTCCGAGACGGCCTTACAAACAGCTCCTCCTCTTCATCATCGTCGTCAGCCATGATAACATCGTCATCTTCGTCTTCATCATCATCTTCCTCAACAACTTTCTTTTTACCTCTAGTACCTCGAGCAGCTGGTGCCTTCTTCGGTGCCGCGGCAGGCTTACGAGTGGTGCCTGCTGCCTTTCCTCTGCCACGAGCAGCAGGTTTCTTTGGAGGGATAGAAGCAATGTCTTCTTCATCCTCTTCCGCTTCCGCATCGGTATGAATTAGTGCTCCTGGTTGGTCCGCCCATTCACCGTCAAGATCGCTGTCCCATGTGTCAGGCTTTGGCTTCAGCTTTGCCTTTTTCTGATCATATAGTTAGCATTTTGTCATAATGTTACAAGAAATACTCACAGCCTTCTTGAGATGACCAGCTGCGAACATCTCCTCTAACTTCGATCGATAATGATCCATAGCTTCGGTGATGTCTTCTTCCTCAACATCGTTAGAGTCTAGCAAATATTTGATCTGATTTGCGAGGCTCTCATTGACGAACATTTCCATAGCATGTTTATCGTCCTTGTCTACAAATTGACTAACCGCATCTCCGAAGGAGTTTTGTGGGAGAATGGTAAGAGACTGGGCAGTGAGAAACTCTCGTACGAGCTTTTCTACCTTGACCGTATCAAGGGATAGCTGAGCTAGAATCGATTCTTCTGGAAGCTCAGCGTTGTCTTTTAGCTTCCCTGGAATAGTGTGAGACCGCTGCATTCCGTAATGTATACTTTACTTACGGTTTACGGTCGCTTTCTTGCGATAAAACTGTATAACATCGTTGACGTTTGCAACCTTTCCAACAAATCGATTGGAAAATCTTTGCGGATTTTCACAATCATATCTACCGCCCTCTGGAGCCGTGTATTCGACACGAAGTCGGATGAGAGGAAGGGGTGCTTCTAGTTCCTCATCTTCCGCTTCGTCCTGGCAGGAAAGCCACTCTCTCTTTGCATCAGAAATTAGTTTCTCCACAATGTCCATAAGATATCTAGTAATGGTAACTCTGTTATTATCATCTTTCCAGACATCTTTCAGCGCACGTTCTTCGGAGAGAACAATCTCCTTCATAACGAAGGGTCGCACACTTTTCAGTTTAATAGGTTCACATTTGAACTCCTTTCCAGTGATGCTGACTATGGCGACATGCTTGGGTACGGCTTCGCCAGGCATAAGAGAAGTTGCCACGGATGAACCTGGTTGCATGACATGGAAGGCCATTTCCGGATTATAGCGAGGTTCAATAAGACATTCATGCTCATGGCCCCAAATGATAAGGTCAAGGAAGTCTGGGAGAAAATTTTCAGGTAAATAGCCAGTTTCAGTGTAAGCATGGCTGGTGCAGACATCAGCAAAGGCATATGGAAAGCGGTTTGAGAAACTCACTGATTCTGATGGACACTCATCAAATTAAACCAGTCGCTCTTTTGAGTACTGGGCTGGAAAAACTTGACTTTGCCGTCTCTGAATGTACGAAATAATCTCTCATCCCTCACGTTGCTCATGCCATACAAAGCAAGTTTAGTTTGTCCTTTTTGAAGGAGAACGGGTTTCACCGAGATGTTGTCTGATTCGGGAGTCCGTCCGTAATAGTTTACCAGGCCAGAAATTTGTAGCAAATCCAAAGCGGCTAGATGGCCTTCCTAGCAACTATAAGTCGATATATCAATAGTGTCAAATATGAAGACATACTCCAGACGGATCATCATGATTTCCATGAATTGAAAAAACAGGAATTGCAACGTTGATATCCGGATCTTCGTAATTGACATGGTTGAATGCTCTACCTCCAAATCAGCCTTCGTCTCGTCCACGGATATCTCCTTAATATATTTACCCTTGGAAAGTCTCGCTGGTGTCACTTAACATTTCTAGCTCACAAGGTTTATCTCCAAAGCAATTCATTCTGAGTGACCGCATAACTTGGTACATTGACTTCCTCGAAGGTTTGTTCTCATGGAATAAATCTCCTGCAAGTAGTACCATATCTACATCTCGTTCTTTTGCTAGACACATAACCTCATGAAAGCTTTTCCAGCTATCATCACCTCGGATAGGGTCGCGCTCATTGTAACCCACATGGCTGTCTGTTGCCACAAGCATGCGGATGGTGTCTGCGTCTACAATTGAGCTGTAAGTGGGAGCTCATTGATCTGTGCAAAGAGAAACCAACCTGACGTAGGCATGTCGTAAATTGAGGTTGACGAAGGTAAGAGACAACCGAATAGACGGAAGAAATTACGTTCAAAGTGGTTTCGTCCACTCTATTTGCGCTCTTCCACAGCAAGAGGATGAGTGAATGACTCTGGAGATTTAAAGTGCACGAAAGACGCGCTTCAGCCTGATGCCAAGATATCTCGTTCACCCGCACTCACGTGACCATAAATTGTCCCGTCTGACCAGCCGCTCCGCAAACTCATCACCGAGAAGCGCATCACCAATGTTTCCCACAAGAGCACTATGCGCGCGATCTGTTTGGAAGGGTAAGCCAGAATCGTGGCCTCGATAGCGGTAGCTAACATTGCATTAACAGGTCCACACATTGTCCCGTAAGCTCTCAACCACCATTCCTATTATTTGAGATCTCTAACAGTATCTCCGATAGCCTCCCAATCATGCGACCCAAACCTGGTGAGAGGGTTCCGCCTATCAAGACCCAAGCGCGGTCTGCGACGATACTTCCAAACTTTGTGGGCCTCAAGTTTCAGGTACACAATGGGAAGATATACAACGATGTAACGATCACTGAGGATATGGTTGGACATAAGCTTGGAGAATTCTCCCCGTACGTGCTCCAAACCCTCTAAAAGACCTATATGGCGGATATTTGATGGACGGAATGCGATTTTGGTATATGTCCTATCATATGTAGGCTAACTCCACCGGCAGGACGAGGAAGAAGTTTTCATACAAACAGACCAAGAACAGATAAAAGGTGTCACTGGCGGCGAGACGTTTGGATTTTGGTATCATTGGGCGGCGTTCTATGCCTTCTTCTGTACCACTATTGTACAATTGAAATATAACATCTATTGAGACACATAGCCTGATTCGGCGTGCTGTTCAACATGCTGGAAATAATCCCAAAAAATAAGACGCCCAATGGTGCTGACCGTCACCAAACCTATGCGCCATGACCCCAGTATTTCCTGTTTCATAATCCCACCTAGTGCTCAACCGATGCCCGGTTATAATCGACAAAAAGATGTTCCCAAAAGTAAGCCCAATCGATCAGTGACGAAGGCTTGAAGGAAAGGTTTGTATGGGGTTGAATCATCGGTAAAATTCCCCCCTCTTGATATTGACCCCATACTCGCCGACCGCCATGCCCAGATCTTCCATTGTTAACACCGTCCGCCCTTGGCTGCCTCCTTGACCACCACCACCGTAGCCCGGACGCTGGACGCCTAAATTGAGACCTTTGCCTTGCGGGCCTCCTTCTTTACCGCCTTGCGCGCCGCCGGTTGCCGCTGCACCTTGAGGCCCTGCGCCCAAACCAGCTGCAGCGCCCAACCCTCCCATGGGGTTATTACTTGTTGTATTTGAAGAACGAATTCTGGAAAATTGATATGCATCTGCAGCAATATCGGCGATGAACTTCTGAGTTGCTAGAGCAAGCAGGCGAGCGAGATGTGGTGACGTCTGGGGTGGTGGTGGAAGACCCGCGAGAGTTAGGTAGTAATTTGTGACTGCATCTGGGATCTATAAAGATTGCGGTTGTCAGCCAAATACCATATTGAGGATAATGGCAAATACTGCCAGCGGAGTTGGCATACAATCGGCGCGTAGTCGTCCATCTTGCTTAGGAACTCGCGTAGACTAGCGTCTTTCTTCGCAGGTATGCGTGCCTCAAGAGCTGGCGCAACGCCGCCCATACCATTACTTGAAGAAGGATCCATATCATTTGTGGCATCAATATTCATCGGGTCTACTTGTGTTGCATCGGGATTAAGGTCGGCTTCGATGGAGGCATCAATCTCTTCACCAATCTCCATGCTAGGGTCGGTAGCGGATGACTGTGAGATATTTGGGTCGGCCATGGCTGTGATTAGAAGTTATGGAAGAGAAAGAGCGTAAAAAGTCGCTACTGATGTAACGGATGATTATGCCAGCGGTGATGAATGAACTTGGTGAACGATGGAAGCAGCTTGGCGTCGGCGTCACTATTTTCCGGTTGAACGGTTCCTGGGGCGAATGACCATGCGGGGAAGCTTTCTAACGTTCAGCTCCTTCATGGCCTCAAGGGTCATATGAGCTCTTATAGCTTGCTGAGCTGTAGCCTCTTCATTTCTTCGCGGGGCCTTGAGATACTTATGCTCAACACTCTCGAGATGAGGTTAGATGATTGGGAACGAAATCAATACAGGCGTCTTGTGAATTCATCTATTGTCTCTACAACCGGGAACACTCCTCAGCGAGCCTTAAGAACATTGAATACGATATGGCTTGTAGTATGACAGCCTTCTCCAAGTAATCAGGTTACTGCTTAAAGCTTAGAGTCTTTTTTCCATTTTGTTCCGTTTCTATTTCATCAGGTCAGAAACCTCACCAACACAGGAATATCACAAGGCAAACCTTAACCCTACTTCAACTCCACTTCAACTCTACCCCAACTATACCTTAGCCCCGAAGTCCCAGCCAAGTTTCTTTATCGCCTAGTGCTTCGCAAGCACATAAATCTTGACCTGTCTAGTTCCCTCTACTTCTAGAAATCCCTTTCCAAGTTCATCTGTATCTTCAGGAATCTATCCTAGTTCTTCCGTTACCAAGCTCGCACGAGGCTAGAATCAACCAGCCAATTCGGGCCATCTGATCTCACATGCAGTGAGCTCTCTTGCCACAAACGCAGATAGCCACCTTCGATATCCTAATACGCGCCACCCAACCCATCAACCGTCAACCGTCGGTGCGGCGTATCACGCATCTCAATGTGGCATTATGGTCTTCCTCACTAATCTGCCTAATGAATTGCTGGTCCAAATCTTCTGCTCCCTAGGCGATATCGACGATGCTCTTCATTTTGGACGAACTTGTACAGCAATCAATCACATTCTGGAATCTCCAGAATTTTACTTGCTAATTATGCGGTCAATCATCGTGAGTAGTCTATCAAAAGATCAATCTCTCATATACTCACATATAACTAGATTTCATCGGACACACATCGTTTCGATATTCGACTATGCAATATTCTAGATTTGCACCGTGAATTTGTCAACTACTTTACTTCGGGTGGTGCAAGTATCTCTGTTAACGCTCCTTCGCCGAGAACAGCCTTTTACACACTCAATTGCTGGGAAACAAAACTGCACGAATGCGTATTGAATTGCCCAGACGAGATAGAAGATGAACAAGTATTTGACACCGTAGCTCGGTGGCAGGGTCTCCGAGTTCTTCAAGATCTGTACACCTCCAAAGAGTTGACACAAAAGGACTATATCTACCCGAAGCACTGTAATGCCCCAGATATCTTTCAACGCCTGGACCTGCTCCAAAACCGAGGAAATGAAAGCTACGACGACTCTCCCTCCACGCCAAAGAAGCCTAATGGCCAACCGCGCGTCTTCGACGCCGAACAAACCAGCCGCTTCTACTCCGCAGTAACGTGCTACTGGCTCTACAACGAAATCCGCTGGTGTCTCACCCACATCTCGTACAACGACTGGCAGATCCCTGACTTCCTCCGCGACACCTTCCTCAAGCACCTCGATAGCCTCACAAGTAGCCCACTCCTCTTCGCCCTCGATCTCCTCTCCATCCACGAATTCCTCTACGCCCACCTCCTGCCCCTGCACAGCCGCGGCCTCGCCGACCTGTCCCCCAGCCCCACCAACCCCAGCCCGCTCACCTGGGCAACACTCGACCCCTCGGAGCCCCCCGCGCACGCACAGAAAGCCGCGGGCCTGCACAGCTTCCTCCACCGCTCCGCCGCCCTCCTGCAGCCCCCCGACCTCATCGCCCTCGCCGCCCGCGACGCCACAATCCACAGGCCACCCTACCCGCTCCTCGCGCCCCCGCCCTCCCTCTTCACGCACATCCAGCCGCGCCCGCTGCCCGGCACCCGCATCGCCGTGTCGAGCTTCGGCTACGCGCCGCCGTCGGGCCGCGTGCGGGTGCCGGCGCAGCTGCCGATTGACCCGCACGCTGCGTTCCTGCGGCGGCGCGTGGACGTGTGCTTCCAGCGGGTGCAGAACCCGGACGCGGGGCTGCCTGGGCTGGGAGAAGTGTTTGAGGCGCGCTGGGCGGCGGAGGCCCGCGGGGCGGTGTTTTGGTGGGCGCAGAGTAGTGCTAAGGCGGCTATGCGGATGGAGCGGTGGAGGGAGGACGAGAGGGGGAGGAGGGCCGAGAGGCCGGGTGGTGGGGTGGTGTCGTGAGGATGGGTGGGTTGGAGTGACGTTATGAGAGTGAGTTGTTGTTGAAGGCATGTTTTGGTTCGTTCTATGAATGTTGATGAGAGCCTTTGCGCACGTACATACGCCTTGTGTGGAGCCCTTTTGACTGCGTTTGAAATGGTGCTGGAGTTGTTTCAGCGTGTTTGTGGGTGGCTGGATGGAGTTTTGGGATCCGGACACTAAAGGTCAGGTTGATCGCTGTGTGAGGTGTCCGGAGATAGGCGTCTGTTGATCTGGGGAATGATTTAATGGGTTGGTTGGGATGAAGTCTAAGATTAGTGTTAATGACCTGCTGTCAATAGCTAGTCCATGCTCATAAAATCATAAGGTTGATATCAATGAAGGACTTCACAGCGCAAGAGAGAAGTGCGTTCTGTACATCACATCGTTTGATTTGATTTCGCATCCATATTTTTCAACACTTAGCGCCTGCGTTGGCTAGCCAGCACACGTTTCCGCCCGTCGCAGCTGATTCTCCAAATCTAAAAACAAACGCTACGCAAAGCATCTTTTTCCACCACTGCCCCCCACCCGACTCCTACCTTTACCCCTTCTGATCGATCTACGTGCTCCCTGGCCCACCCAACAGCGCAAACCGTCTGACAATGCTCGGCCCAATCTCGTCATACTCAGCCTTCGTGTGGCAATAACTCCTAAACTCCGGTGTCTGGCCGAGCAGGGAGCCGCCAAACCACGGTCCGTGGCGCTGGCGCTTGTGCGTGATGACCTGGACTTCGAGGCCACCGCTCTTGGCGCCGCCAGAACGGGCCTCCGATGCGCGGATGCGCGCGTCCACCAGGTGCCGGATGTCGCGCTGCAGACGGCGGCCGAAGTCCTTGTACAGTGTCGAGCCGCCCGACAGCACGATGTTCTTGTAGAGCCCGCGCCGCACGTCGATGGGCGAGGTCTGGATGACGGTGTCGACGATGGTGGGGAGGGGGGTCAGGAAGTCGGACGAGTAGATTTCTGGGTTGAAGAAGATCTCGGGGGCGAGGAAGCGTTCGTAGCCGACATCAACGACCACGGATTTGCCGTTCGGGTACGAGACAGTGTGTTTGCCGAAGCGCTCGGGTTCGCGGTCGAAGCGGGAGAACTCTTTGACAATGTCCGGGCAGACGTAGCAGAATTCTTCCTTGATGCGCTCAGCGGTTTTGAGGGATGAGTCCGGCTCGCCGCGGTCACGGAGGAGGGATTGTACGAAGTAGGTTATGTCACGACCGGCGATTGGAATGCTTTTAATAGAGGAGCCGATAACATAACCCTCAGCAACGGGGATAACGTGGGTTACACCCTCACCTGAGTCGATAACGGTGCCTGTTAAGGAGCGGTCTTGCACTTTGGATGATGTCCAGGAGGCAGCGAGAGCGAGCACAGCTTGCACAGCTATGTAGAGGCCTGCACAATTGAAGGACTCGAACATGATTTCGGCAGTGTTTTCCCGGTTTTCGGGCGGGTTAAGAGGCTATGGGGGGATTAGATAGGGAAATGTGTATGAGTGACGGCGTCGGAGCTTACGGGCTCTGTGAGGAGGAAGTAGTGGTCTTCAGGCTCAACTCGCAGGTATTTGAATATCGAATTCGACCAGAAACGTTCCATGTGATCCTGAATGGGTTGTTAGCAATCGTCCCTGACATTCACCATTCCAAGATTCCAGTAGCGTACCCAGTTTTCTATCTGGCCATGCCGTATAGGGTAGTGAAGACCATAGCCTGCTTTAGTTAGAACCTGAAATCCGCTCTTCATCATGCCACCGTCAACACACCAGGTCCAGCTGAAGCTGCGAGAGCTTCATCGCCAATGAAAAAGTCTAAGTCCTCCGTTCCGCGCTTCCCCGAGAGATGGCCACCTGGTCCAGCCCCGCCTGTTAAGAAGGAAGGTTTATTTGCGACAGCTGGTCTGCCTGAGCCTGAGCCGCCTGCACCACCTCCGACACCTTTCGTTGCGATTGCTGTAGGGAATACGAAGGATGGAGAGTCGTTACCGGCGAAACCTGCATGAAAGGAAGTGTTAGCTGGCGGGGAAGTAGCCAGAGGCCTTTTGAATTGGCGAACCTAGTTTGGAGTAACCCGTGCCGCTGCGGAGGAATCATAGTTAGTTGCTTGACAAGCTCGAGGATTGGGCAGGCTCCGTAAGAGGGTCTTACTTGTCCATGACAACGGCCGGGGTTTGGGACGCCATCTTTGCTGCAACTCACGCACAATATTGAGAAAGGAGCAGCTCAGGAGTACCCTTGTATGCCGGTGGGTTCTGCAATTGAGGGTGCCTGGGTGTATTCGTCAGATGCGATGCGCGGAGGTTGATGTGGGCGGTCGAAATGGGCACAGACACACGCCCCGCCCCGCCATCATCCAGGCCAAGCGACGGCGGACTAGTGAGCAAGGCGGCTCGCTATCAGGCACGTCAGGCTAGGTGCCATCCCTGGAGTGCTCCTGTCCGCCGAACAAGGCTTCAGCACACGCCACAGCTGCCATTAGAAAGGGACATGAGAAGTGCATCTAGCATAAGTCCGAACCCCCCGGTGATATGCGGAAGGAGTTACAATGAGCAACGCGGTCAAAATAGCTGGCTCTCAAGCGTCTGTTGCGTGATGCAACCCTCAAACGGCCCATCAACATCCCTCGATTTATCAACATTGCTCTTGAGTAGCCCTAGTTTGCTTGACCTTCCGTGCATCTCATTGGTGGAGATCTTCATTCCTTTAGTTATCCTTTTTCTCACTCTTCGCTGCCGCTCGTTTCATGTCTTTCCTTCACCCGGACAGCACCAACACCGCCAAAAAGTGAATTCTGACCGGCTCGCAACCCCTCTCCTACCTCCTCTGCATGACCTTCAAACCATTCTACTCTTCTCGACCTTCTTTGAAACCTGTTGCCGACTTTTATTTCATCTCAATGACTAGCATCGATTAGATCCCATCTCAGTTATTCCAGACAATCTGACAGCCAACACTGATCTCGGCACACCCAAACGCATCTGCGTGTTACTGCCATTGCTTCTTGTACCTACCACTACCTAGCTGATTCACAATCACTACAGCTACAACGTAGCCATCTCAATCGACTACCAATAATCCGCTATTCAATCCGCTGGGCACCTTGTCCTAGCTAGCCCGCCAAACTGGGGCCGCGATTGCGTAGGCTTAGTCGACATCTCTCGTGGAGAAAAGATACAAAGTCATCCAATCCCCACGAGGGCCCTATCGCCACCGACGGTGGGAGCCTTTTCCACTCATCTGACGGCGCCATGTTCAATCGAAACCGAGGCCGCAGGGGCGGTGATATTGCTGCCATATTTGTGCATGCGGGAGCAGGATATCACAACCCACAGAATGAAACCTTTCATCTTCAAGCGTGTAATGAGTAAGTGAACGTTCGCCCAGGCTGCACTTCCTTCTGCTTGCCTTAATTGATTTCCGACTCTTTTCGTTATGAAGTTATGCTAACTAGCAGCAGTGCTGCGATAGCTGCCATGGCCGTCTTGCGCAGTGGAGGCACTTCCGTGGATGCTATAGAAATCGCCGTCAAAGTACTCGAAGATCGTGAGATCACTAATGCTGGCTACGGGAGCAATCTTGCTATGGATGGTGTGGTAGAATGTGACGCCTCGATCGTAGATCACCATGGCCGCAGTGGGGGAGTGGGAGCTGTAGCTCGTGCGGCCTCAGATCCCATCTTGCGTATTTGCATGCTAACAACTAGCATTTAGAGGTTAAAAACCCCATCTCTCTCGCTCGACTAGTCCTTGAAAACACGACGAGACAACTAACATTACGTCGTGTCTCCCCAAACCTCCTAGTATCCCAAGGCGCCACCGACTTTGCATTTGAACAGGGCATGCCTATCTTACCACACGATGCTTTGGTCTCGCCAGCCGCGCGAGAACGATGGGTTCGATGGAAGGCAGATCTCAAGTATGCAGAAAAGAAAGCAAAACGTGATGCAGGGATCATCGAATACTTACCGAGCTACAAAATCAAAGACCCAGCTGCAGACCCAGTCTATGAAGAGCAGGTAAGGAAAAGGATGCGGGAAGAGCATACGAAAGCCATGATGGGAGGCGCTCTAGATGAAGATCGCTCGGTATCTCCTCCTTTTTCGGATACCTGGGAGGATCGTCTTTCATCACCCTCTATGTTAGCATCTGAATCGTCTCGAACAACTCCCAGCTCACCCCACTCTCGGCAGACGGATCTATTGCACGATCTCATCGACCCACGTGGACCGCCACCTTCAATACACGAACCATCCAAGAACGCTTTAATCAACAGTACCCAAAAGGTGCCGACCCTCTCAAGTTCTAGAGCATCATACAAGAAATTAGGAAGCCAGGACGAAGAATATGATCTTCCGATGATTGCTACCGATCGGTATATTGGACCTACCTGGATCCCAGGTTGCACTCATCCCTCTTGGGGTGATGGGTCATCTGGAGGCGAATCTTCGGATTCTTCGTCTTCTGGTACACTGCAACTACCCTCTCTCACTCCCAGTCCACCCACCATTCCTCTCAGTTCTCCACCGCTCGCCGCGTTGGAAGCTCCTCTTCCGGGTACACCACCAGAAAAAGCGGAATCGCCCTCCCCGCAGGCTTCCACTCCGCTGAATCATGTCGATGAGGCACCACCATTCCCGCCCTTTCCGAAATACCCGAAACAGGATGACAACATAACCGACACAGTAGGAGCCATCGCTATAGACTGCTTCGGGAACATTGCATGCGGAGCTTCTTCAGGAGGGATAGGTATGAAGTATCGAGGTCGAGTGGGCCCAGCTGCCCTTGTCGGCGTTGGTGCAGCGGTTGTGCCAGTTGACCCCGAGGACAAGCAAAAGACGTGCGTCGCGACTGTTACGAGCGGTACTGGTGAGCACATGGCGACAACTATGGCAGCAACCGTTTGTGCAGAGCGGCTCTATCATGGAGTCAGAAAACTGAATGGTGGAAGCTTTGAGGAGGTGAATGAAGACGAAGCTATTAGGACGATGATTGAGAAAGACTTCATGTGTAGGATTATTTAATCCCCTCCATGGTATATAACAGCTAATCAAATCCGGCGGTCAGGCCACCCCAGCGTCAAGAATAGTAACTCAGCTGGAGCTATTGGAGTCTTGGGCGTTAAGAAGACGCGCGATGGCGTGGGTCTCTTTTTCGCTCACAACACTGATTCATTTGTAAGTTCTGTCACTCACGTGAATAGCAAGTTCTTGTTCTAACTGTACTTGCTCTTCCAGGCCCTAGCATCTATGCATTCAGACGAGTCGAAGCCTGTCTGCACCATGTCTCGTAGTAGTGGCAACGGCAGCATTGCGCACGGTGGACGCCAGATGAGATATCGCAGGAAGAAGTAGGAGTTTGTGGATGCGGAGCCTCCATTTCACTTCAAATTCCGCCGCAACACGACTTTAGTATGCACGAGAAAGCACTGGTTTTCTCCCTCTAGCAAACCCTGGCTCGAGTCCTTCTCTTTCCATTTTCTGAAATCTTTCTCTTGCTTTTCCATGCATAGACCTTAGTTCCGATCTCTTGCTTTTACCTCGTTGAGGCCAAAGGAGTGCGGAGCGATGGTGGTGTGAAGGTGTCTTAGCATTTTCTCTTGTCTGCTCAGACCGGGTGGAATGAGGGGTGAATTTCAATTGCTGGTGGCAATCTTTTCTTTCCAGTTTTGTTGTGAGAAACCACGGGTTCAAACAGTTCAATCGACGGGGCTAGACCGGTTAATGGACATGTTAACGACGGGAGCTATCGAAAGCCAAACAAACCCATCCCATCAACATGCTTTGAGAAAAAACGCCAAGAAATGCTTGATGCAACATCATGTTCCGCGCTCCCTTTCCGGATCCAGAAGCCCAAACGCAATGCCAAAATCCGTGCCGTGACTCCAACCCACGTCCCGCATCGCCCAATCTAGTCCAATACATTCAGTCCAATACAATTCTGCCTGGCTCGTTGCCTTCCAATCCAATTCATTCAAACACCCCCCACTAACTCGCACGCTCCCTTAGTTCGCACCAGCTACCAGAGACATAACAGACCCCATTCACGCATGCGTGGGCGTGCCCCCCGGGTTCGGCGTCATGCTCCCCGCCGGGGTGACCGCCTCGCCCGGGGCGCGCTTCCGCTTCTTCTTCTTGCGCGGAATCAGCGCGGGCGTCGCCGTCTGCGCCGTCGAGAGCGAGAGATGCGAGCCACAGGTCAGACAGGTTGCATCGGGGAGGGGCTCACAGAAAACTGCACCAAAAAAAGTCAGCCTAACCGAAAGCCCAGCACTCCAAAAATCTCAGGGGACAGGGGACAGGGACACAAAAACTCACTGCTCAAACAAACCGAGCACACGAACCCCACATCGACAACGTCGCGATGGCAGAAGCAGGCGGCGCGGAAATCGACGTCCCCGGCGCCCGGCAGCACCAGCGCGCGCCGCGCCGTCGCGTCCGCCAGGAACCCCATCATCAGGTACTGCAGCAGGCCCTGCGGGGCGGCGGGGGCCATGTAGATGCCGCCCGTCGCGTCGCAGGCCTGCTGCAGCAGCACCGTGTCGCCGGCCAGCTTGAGGATGTCGATCGGCACGCGCTGGCGCTGCGCGGCGAAGATGGCGTTCATCACGGGTATGTACTGCGATGCGAGGTCGCCGGAGACGCTGAGGACCAGGATGCGCGAGGTGAGCGCTACGCGCTGCTGGCCGGGTGTGCCGTCCGAGTCGGCGAGCGCGGCGCTGGGGTTGTCGGGCGTGAGGGAGGGGTCGACGGGGGAGTGGCGGATGGTCGATTTCGAGATGTAGGCGAGCGCGGTGGAGAGCGCGCCGCCGATTAGGGTCGTCGTGGTGCTGGTGAGGTCGCTGGCGGTCGTCGAGGAGAGCAGCGCGGAGAGGTTGGTCTGGATCGCGTGCTCGACGGTGGCGAAGGGCCGGTACTTGTTGGCGTTGTCGGAGAGGGGCGTTGTGCCGTTGACCATGTCGGTGTCTGGGTTTCTGGAGCCGTTCTGGGCAGCATTGTCATGGCCGTTGGAGGCGGTGTTGGGGTACGGCGAGGGCGGCTTTGGGGTTGGGAAGAGCCATTTTGTCCGCTGGGAGTGGCTTGCGATGACGGCGACTTCGTTGGCGTTTCCACTGGCTAGGTGTGCGTTTATGAAGACGAGGAGGTTGGCCACGGCTTTGGAGAGAGGGAGGGTGGAAGACAGGTGTGCCCAGGCGTGTGGATTCGTGTCGAGGATGATGGCAAGGAGGGACGGAGGCGGTCCTGTTCAAGTTATGACGGGTGAATTTGAAGCTCATGAAGCATGGTTTGGAGCTATGAACGCACCATCAGACGTCTTGATATGACGATCTGTAGCATCGATGGCATTCATGGTGCTGAGCAGTCCTACGGCTAGAAGATGAGAGCAAAAACGCGTCGAGCTAGATGTTTCATGACGCTTTAGGCTCTACCCAGCAGTTTTATTTGCAGGGCAGGAGCTATGAAAGCGGATAGCTAGGACAATCGCGATGTTTGATGTAAATGATGCAGGTCAAAGTTCAAAAGTTTAGCGCTTGTGATAAACGCGAGCGCGCCAATAGCCGCAACCGTCCCTGCCGTTCCGCCTTATGCTTGGTTGCGCCCTAGAATGCTCAGCTCCGGCTCTTATAGTAGGTACACTAATCATATAACTCCTCCTATCGCCGTATGACCGTTGGAATGTGACTAATTCATGACTCCAAAGCTCTAGCCTTTAGCAGCATGTGCTCATATTGCCAAGGTTTGCAGAGCGATTGCGAAAAGAGCCGTTTGTTCAGCTTTAAATAACGTATTCTATCAGTAAGCTGCGCACATCAGTAAACTGCGCACCAAAAATCACACCAAAAACTGGAAAATTCGAACTTTAATATCTTAACAACGACTAGGTAATAAATTTTAAAAATTTAATAGGTAATATATAGCACTTAGAAATAGATGCCATTAAATTTCTAAGAGTGAAACTTTTAAAATTCTTAAGATATTAAGGAAAAAGGTAAATTTTTTTAAATTTGGGGCCAAAAAACTACTATTTTAAAAACTATAAGTTTTTAGTATTTAAATTTTTAATAACCTTTAGATTTAGGCACTGCATATAATATATTAAAATTTTAGAATTTATTACCTAGTCGTTAAGATATTAAGGTTCGAATTTTCCAATTTTTGGTGTGATTTTTGGTGCGCAGCTTACTGATATGCGCAGCTTACTGATAGAACACGTTATTGGCTACGTCTTCGTCAGCACTTAATGATGCTTTCCGCTTGCGTAAACGGGTCTTGGGAAGGCCTCAGCACTCTCCGAGCTCCGGTCGGATTCGCAAAAATGGATTTGCCATTCGAGACTCGGGCATTTTATCAGCCCTCCTGAGTACCTGTTGAAGCGCTACTATGTTAAATGCGATTGTAAAATGCTTCCCCCGAAGTCTTTGCTCATGAATAAAATGGTATTGATATTTAATAAAGAAAAATTAAAAATTGAAGGCCCTCAAAGGCATGTCCGAATTGCATCTCGCATGGCAATGACTATACGGCTCGTACTTCAATTCCTCAGTGTTACGGAATTTTGAGGGCCCATAATATTCTTATACCTGCTAGGTTACTTTCACAGCCTTCCTGGAGGTAATCACATCAGAAGAGAAGTCGGTATTCGGGGAGAACACGGATGCTAAGACGGAGAAATCGGGATCTCGCCAGGTTAGCAGGGCAGGGGGCAGCAAAGGCAGCAAGGGCAGCGAAGGTAGCGAGGATCTTCAGTCGGTTCATGCCGGAAGATCGACTTCGCGTCTCAAACAAGGAAGGTCAACCGAGCCGAGGCTTTTCGCGCGGGCCTCCTCGCGTAGATACACCATTCCCCCTTTAACCAAAGTTGTGAGTTGCACAGCGGACTCAGGAATACCCCGTGGGGGCCAGTCTGACACTTGCTTCGTATTTATTTCAGTCTTCTCCGTTGCTTCCGGCACAATTCCCCCTTTGGCAGATTCTGGTCTAAATCAAAGCAAATTATACCGTTCCTGGATTGCGCCGCGGATCGTACTGAAATAGCACCGTCATCACCTCTAGCAGCCACAACTGCAACTACACCTCTTCTTCACCATGCCTGAAACAATCCGGCGGGTCAATGGTTACGAAAAAGATGCCTATACCTACTATCCTGTGGTAATTGTGGGTGCTGGAGAGTCCGGCATTGCTATGGGCTGCAGGCTCAAGGAGGAGCTTGGATTCGATCAATTCAGAATCTTTGACAGACAGGCTGGAATTGGAGGAACTTGGTGGATAAACAGATACCCAGGCGTTGCTTGTGACATGTGAGACTATCATTCCTTTAATTCTATGCTTCACGCTAATCCCTCCGTAGCCCCGCCCTCTTCTATTCGTTCTCCTTCAGTCCAAATCCTAAATGGACTACCTTCTTTCCCCCAGGGTCCGAAATTGTACAGTATCTGCAAGAAGTTTGCGAAAAATACCAGATCACAGACAAGATCCAGCTCAACACAGATGTTGAAGGATGTCGGTGGTTAGAAGACGAAAAGATTTGGGAGGTCACTCTAAGGCACCTAGTCGCCGGTATGGGAGATCTGGGATCCAAGGATCGCCAGAGAGTCCTGGCTGAGCGCGGAGAGTCGTTCGTGTTCTCAGCTACAGAGGTCGTCCGGGCCAAAATGGTAATAAGCGCTGTTGGCGGCCTTGTCGAACCCCGTGGTTGGCCGGAAGACTTTCCCGGATACGATACATTCAAAGGCCCAATCTTCCACTCCTCCCGATGGGACCACAGTGTCGATTTCAAAGACAAGAATGTTGTTGTTGTCGGGACCGGTTGCAGCGCCGCCCAGTTCATTCCAAAGCTCACCAAAGCCCCATATAACGCTAAATCTATCACGCAGCTAATGCGCTCTCCTCCATGGGTAGTGCCTCGAATAACTCCACCATTCGGTGATTCAAAATGGCAGAAATGGAGCCCTACCGTACTCAGCAACGTACCCGGTCTTCTTAAAACACTTCGAACTCTGATATTTTTGGAAGCTGAGTACGATTTCAGGATATTCAGTAGCTCGGAGTGGTCTGGGAAGGAACGAAAAAAGATGGAGAGCGAGCTACTCAGACACATGAAGAGAACTGCGCCGGAGAAGTACCATGAGATCCTCACTCCGGACTACGGTGTTGGATGCAAACGAAGAATATACGACGCTGCCTGGTTCCCTGGGCTGAATGACCCGAATATCGATCTCACAACCCAGCCTCTAACCAGCGTCCATGAGCATAGTGTCACCATTGGACCCGGAAGGACGTACCCCAGCCCAAAGAAGACTGATTCCAACGCACCAATGGAAGAGAGGGAGATCCCAGCCGATGTTATTGTTCTAGCTAACGGCTTCGACACCACGAAATGGCTACATCCTCTGAAGGTGGTTGGCAAGAATGGAAAGGATTTGGTACAAACCATGGAGGAGCGAGGTGGCGCTCAAGCATACCAGGGGACAGCCATGGACGGTTTCCCCAACTTCTTCATTATATTCGGACCAAACACTGCGACTGGGCATAGTTCCGTTATCCTGGCGACCGAAAACATGGTCAACTACAGCCTCAAATTCATCAAGCCAGTTCTGGAGGGCGATGTGGAGACTGTGGACGTGAAACATGAAGCCGAAGTCTCCTACACTCAAGATATTCAGCAGAAGCTGAAACAAACAATCTGGTATAGTGGTGGATGCCGGAGTTGGTACCTTACAAAAGACGGGTGGAATTCAACAGTATATCCGTAAGTTTCTTCGCTCCTACAGGTGATATGAAGCCGTCTAACATGAAATGCAGCTATACACAGATTGATTTCACCCGGAGGTGCATGTTTCCAAACATGAATGATTGGAATATTGTGTATACCAGCAAAGGTCTGGCAAAGAGGCGGACGTGGCGTACTATCCGTTTCCTCACTTGCGCTCTTTTGATTGTAGGAGCGTATCGGGTTAAGCAGAAGGGATTGGGGCTTGCAGATGCCAAGAGCATTGTCCGACAGGCGGTAATGGCGGTGTTGAGTGGAGGGACTCAGATTCTAGAGGCTGTCAAGAGCAGGCTTTAGGGCAAGTGTTCCCCTCCAAACGTCAAGTCTCCCGCCTTATCAAGATTCGTCCAACTTTATAAGCATTGACGCGTCTTTTTATCTAGTGATTGAATATATATATATTAGCTCTACTTTATAAAGTAAGAGGCCCACTTAAGATTACACCATGTATATCGGCCCCTCAAAGTCCGCCCGAACGTTACACTCTCGTAGACACGTCGTAAATTATATTACACACAGATAAAACTTCAATTCTCGTAATATTCTAGAGCCTCCCTACATCAAGCGTCTTGCAGAGCCCACGTCGAGCGTCTTACAGAGCCTACACCAAGTGTCTTGTAGAGCCCTACGTATAGCATCTTGCAGAGCCTCCCTATAGAGCCTCCCTACGTAGAGCTTCCCTATATAGAACCTCGTGCAGAGCTCCGTGTAGAGCTCCGTGTAGAGCTTCATAAGATTCACGAAGATAACGCGTAAACCTAATAAAATCTACCTCTATCCTATATTCAATCACTTGATAAAAAGACACGTCAATACTTAGAGTTGGACGATATTTGACAAAGTGGGGGACTTGACAAGCAAATCCTGATAGCTATCGTATATATCATGCGGATAAATAGACAATCGTGGTAATAGTCCATGGTTTACGGTCAGACAAATTCCGAAATATGTCTTAAAAAACATTTATGAAAACTCCGAAACATGCCAAGCGTTCTTGAAGGGTGTTTCCGGGAGCCCTTCTGCGAACCACGGATTCTTGGTTGCATTCAGACTTAGTGTGTGACTTCCACTAAGCATTGAGGTTCTTAGAAGGATTTATAATATCCCCAAAATTGTAATCATAATGCTCAAGGCACTGTACACCACCTTGGCGCATCCGGTTGATGATCTTGGCGATCAAACGGCACAATTTTACCTATACCTTTAAAGTAATAAGCACGATTATTTTAACGTATTTTAACGTATTTTTGGGTATAAATCCGTGTAGTTTGATCAACACGCACTTCAACCTGATGCGCCAAGATGGTGTCAGACGGTGAGCTTTATATCAACCAACCAGGAACTTCGGGCTTGGTCTAAAGCTTCCCCGCAGACAAACCCCGGATTGATTTATGGAGTAGGGACCGAGCGCTGAAGGACCGATTTGCACCAACACCGCACACACGACCCGCCTCAGCACCCATCAGCGGCCGCCGGAGACCCTTCGGAAGATTTGGATTGTTCGTCGCATTCATGGCCTCGACTTCAACAGTGAACGGCAGCGAGAGCATCAGCCCCACGGCCGAGCCGAATGCTCCGCAAAAGCGCAAGAGCGAGGAGGGAGCACCACAGCCCCGGGCAAAGCGCAACCGATATATTTCGATAGCATGGTGGGTAAAATTGAGATGTCTTCGGCAGGACATACTGACTCCGTCAAAGCAACGAGTGCAAAAGAAGAAAGATTAAATGCAACGGGCAAAACCCATGCCAACGATGCGGCAACCTCTCATTGGAATGTCTTTACGCACCGAACTGCTGCAACAACTTCAAGGACTCGGAGTACTGCAATCTCTGCCTGCTTTTTACTTTCAGCTGATTTGGGGTAGTGAATTCAAGCAAATGGATGCGCACATATCGTCGCTTCAGGAGCAGGTCGACCAACTGTTCGCGAACCTAAACTCACTCCGAAATCATGTTGACACGAACCTGACTACCATTGAAACTCCCTACAGTGCTCAAGGATACACCCGATCGCTGTCTATCTCCCAAAACTCTGCCATTCCGGCATCGCCAGCTCACAACCGAAGCAAGTCTTACAGCAAACACCCTCGGTTTCATGGTCCCACCAGCTCCACATTCAATCTTGGCGTAGCAAAATCGAGTCTACAAACTATGGGCATTACTGGTCCCGAGGATGGCGTGGATGAAGGTTTGGTGACTCAGGATGCAACACCTGCGGGAAGTCCTCCATTGGCGAACACAATTCTCCAAAAGCCGGGTCTTCATGCGTCAAAGGATCCCATCTGGGCAATAACGAAAGAGGAGGCTGTGCGATTAGTTCATGTATGGCATGAGGAAATGGGCATGATGTACCCGTTTCTTGACATTGACAAGATAACACGCTATGCCGAACTTCTCTTTTCCTTCGTAGAAGCTGCTAGCAGATCCGGGCTGATGCAGGGCGCTTTACCTGGTTCTGATGCGATCATGGACGAGCAAACCAGTCTGCTTAAGTTGATTTTATCAATAGCTATGACGCTTGAAGGGAGTGGAAAAAGTGATCTGGGACGAAGGATGTTTGAAAATGTTCACAATGTCGTTGAAACGCTACTTTTAACTCCTGTTGATCTCAGGAGCATCAACATGCTTGCTCTAACGGTAAGGATTGACCGTTTTCGCTCGATATTTTAAAAGTCGCTCATATGAAATGCTAGGCGATGTATCATTTCCACCGTGACGATGAAAGCCTTGCATGGCGCGTCATTGGTCTCGCTGCACGGCAATGCATGGAATTGGGCCTCCACCGTCGCGAAACATACAACACCATTTTTAGCGACGAAGAGGAGCGCTCGAGTGCGGTGCGAACTTTTTGGTCTGTCTACGTCCTTGATCGTCGGTGGAGCTTCGGCACGGGAATGCCATTCGCGCTACAGGATGCGGATATCGATTCGCAGTTACCAAAGCCTGTAAGACTGGTCCGTAGTATATAATATAAGCAATAGAAAATACTCACAAAGCATTCTAGGATGATTCGACACCTTACCTCATGTCCATGGTCACGTACAGTAACATAGGATCCAAAGTCTGGAAATCTGTGGCCAATGCAGATGGCGCCAGCAACAGCATCAGGAAAGAAGACATTGGGTATCTTGACTATCAAATACTGCAGTGGCACAGGTCAATACCAGAGTCTTTGAAATTCGTCCATCCTGAAACTGGCCGAAAACCGGAACCTAGTAGTCGAGGTATCCACCGCTTACGAGTGGCCCTTTATCTCCGCGCAAACCAGATGCGGATACTCATATACCGGCCGGTCTTGCATACCGCTACTAGCATCATGGAAAATATGGATCATGCACAGGCTGTTGTCAACGTAGCAAAAGATACAATTCGAATCTTAACACACACCAACCAAACATCAGATATTTACCGGACGCAGCAGGTCATGTTCAACTACTTCCTCATCTCTGCTCTCGCGGTGCTCTTCCTCGCAGTCTCCCATGCCCCTGCACAATTCAGTAGTCAATGCAGAGACGAATTCTACATGGCACTAGATCTAGTGAGAGGTTTATCGGCAAACTCTTATGTTTCGAAACGATTGTGGAAGACAATCAGAGTGCTCAAAGAAGTCGGTCCACAACTGGGACTTAACGTGCGTAATTCTGCTGTCGACACTGCAGATGCTCACTCCACGGCGGCAGTTGCGATGGCAGGTCTAGCAGGGCATCCGGTTGATGAAATAGCGATCTTTTCGAACGGGCGAAACGGACATCCGTTGGGAAATAGCCCGAATGGCATGGCTAACGACTTAACGAATTTATTTGAGGCTGCTGGAGGATTCACAAATATAATGTCGAATGGGTTCGGTCTTCCATCTGGGGAAGTGGTGACACATGGGGAGGTGCTGCCGTCGGTATTTGGCCATGATGATGAACTATCAAGGATTATGAGGGACTTATTTTAATCTCGGAAATTGATGCAATTCAATGGTTGAATGTACCTAATACCTAAAAGCTGAGTGTGATATGCGATATACCCGAAGGCGGCGTAGCTTATGGGACGTTTTCTAGAGCAGGCAAGGGTGTTCTGAATATAGTTGGATGCGAATAGCTTACTGGGCGGTGGATTATAACATTTATTTTTCCGGCTAACCACACATTGCAGTAGGGATGAATATCAGTTCATTCAATAGGCACAGAAATGAATATAATTATAGATCTCTACATACCCCTGAAACGCCCTATCTATCATAGTCAAACACGTGACAAGGAGGGGGTGAGTACTGGTGGGAATTGTAGTGCGCGGGTAGAAATCAGATGTGTTGAGAGCAGACGACAACCGCACACAGACCGACACGCCGCACGCCTCATCACCCATCTACACACACTTCGTTACACCAATCCTCACTCTGAAAATATCCAAATCCCTCCAGCGTCTTTGATTCCAGCCTCACTCTACCCCCAACCTGCCCTAGCCAACCACTTCCGTCAACCTCAGCATCATCATCACTTCCCTAATCTCATCCAACCTTTACACCCAGCCTGAGCCCCGATCAGTCCGGCTTCATGAGCTCTCCTGCGATCCTAGCTGCTGGTGCATCCGCTTTTTCCTAGCCACCTCTCCCCACCTCTACCGCTCTCCTTGCTGCGTCTCCACCGTACGAAACCTATCCGGCGCATTTCCAACCACCCCACCTTCTCAACAGGAACGATCAAGACTTCTCTATATCACAATTGGCATCTCTATAGTTCACTGCAGATTGATACACCACCAAAAGCCATCTCTCCGCTTAGACGAACGATTAAGAAATCTCACGGCGAAGCTGAGGCCGCGTCATAACCACATCCTTTCGGCCAACCCTGGTCAATATCACGCACACACACGTACCACAGCGATGTCATCCTCATCGCAGGTCGCAGAGTCGTGGATATCCTCGTTCTGCAGCCTCCTCGGCCACGAATACTTCGCCGAAGTGTCAGAAGACTTCATCGAAGACGACTTCAACCTGACAGGCCTACAATCCCAAGTGCCCATGTACAAGGAAGCGCTAGAAATGATCCTAGACGTGGAGCCCGAGGATGACGAGGACGAGGAGGACGACGAAGAAGACGACGAAGACGACGACGAGGTGCTGGGCGACGAGAAGCCGGTGGGCGCGCCGGGCAGCTACCGACGGGCGGGCGACCGGCGGCACCTGCGGATGGCGTCGGACCTCAGCGTGATCGAGAGCTCGGCGGAGCTGCTGTACGGGCTGATACACCAGCGCTACATCACATCGCGGCCGGGCATCCAGCAGATGGCGGAGAAGTACGAGCTGCAGCACTTCGGCACCTGCCCGCGCGTCTTCTGCAACTCGTGCAAGGTGCTGCCCGTCGGCTGCAACGACACGCCCGGCCAGGAAACCGTCAAGCTCTTCTGCCCCAGCTGCCTCGACGTCTACACGCCGCCCAACTCGCGCTTCCAGGCTGTCGACGGCGCCTTCTTCGGCACCACCTTCGGCTGCCTCTTCTTCATGACCTTCCCCGAGCTCGAGATCGGCGCGCCGCGCACGACCAGCGTGGGCGGCGCCGAGGCCCTGCTCGCTATCCAGGCCGCGGAGAGCAAGTCGCGCTCGTCGTCCGCCACCAACAGCACCGTTGTGCCCGCCGCCCAGCCCTCGCTGATCAACGGCGTCGCGCCGCCCAACCTGGCACCCGGGCTCGGCCCGGGCAGCGTCTACGAGCCGCGCATCTACGGCTTCCGCGTCAGCGAGCGCGCGCGCTCCGGCCCCCGCATGAAGTGGCTGCGCATGCGGCCCGTCGACATCAACGAGCTGGATGAGACGCGGCGGTATTGGGAGGAGCGTGGCGGGGGCGGGGGCGGTGGCAGCGGCGGCGGGGCTGGCGGCGGGGGTGAGGAGAGCAATAGCGCCGAGGAGGGGGCCGCGGTCGGCGACGAGGACGCGAATATGCTAGATGTGGCGGGCGCCGCTGCCGCTGCGGCGGATGCGGGGAGGGTGGGCGTGGCGGTCGATCGGCGGAAAAAGGCGGTCGGGCGGCGGAGGAGGACGAATGGGAGTGGGAATGGGGGCGGGAGTCCTATGGATACGAATGGGATTAGGGGCGCGGGATAGAGTGCTGGAGTGATGGGGAAGGGTTTTCTTAGCGACCGGATTGGATCGGGTGGCGAGGGCTTGTTGTGCGGTTTATGATTGATGGATGACGGACGATGAGTCAATGCTGGAGGGCTTATTGTTTAACATTGCCGCACCACGTACCAGAGAAAAGAAGACGTCGTTAGACTCAGGGGTTCAGGGGTGTTTCCCTCAGGATAGGAGGAGAGGAACGAGGGAGAGAGAGAGAGTATGTGCGTGTGTGAGGGGGGTGTCTTCGGTGCCAGTGTCACTGCCAAGGCCGGAGCTTCTAGGATCTAAGTTTGCATCACGGCGTTTTAGCACATCTGCCTCTTCCGGTTCCTTCTATAGCAAGAAGTCGTGCTCGGGTTGCTCCTATTTATATATTTCTCTGTTTTCTACCATTCTATCTATAGTCTCGGTATTCTTCGTTTTCATCCCGTGTTTCTGCTCCCATTTTTCCTGCGCTGCGTACTTCCCATTTTCCGACTCTTGGGCGGTCTTCTGGTTTGGCAGTAAAGGTCTGAATGGAATGCCAGACCTCTTCTACTTCTACTTCTACTTCTTCTTCTCCCGCTTCTGGCTTTGCTTCTGGTTTTGTAGTGGCTCGGTGATGAAGAGCGACTTTGGGGGACTCTAAAAGCGGGTCAGATGCTTTTTTTTGGGTGGGGAGTGTAGAGATTTATTTGAGATGTAGAGAGCGGTACAACCAGTTCGTATATGGGTTAATATATACACTACACTGAAGAACATGCCGGTGCTTGTGCTACCGCGATGGTGACGACTACAAAAGGGGTGCTGGAGGAAGCGGGGTTGGAGAGGTGAGGGGGCTGAGGAAGCGCACGTAACTGTTAGGTAACCTGAGAGCCTTGACGGGGATGCGGCGAGAGTGACGCAGTGAGGTTGCTAGGAGGCCTTGCAAAGAGTCGTGCTGCAGGAGAAGGGTTTCGGTTCTCTGCAGATTCGCCCGTAATGCTCGATCAATGCCATTATATCAAACCACAATAGCTCCGCTCTCGCCATACATCTTCTACGTACAAGCTGCGGTTTCTGCAATTCAGGAGACTTGGAGTTATTTACCCTGCCAAATCCATCCATGGCTTTGCTGGAGTGTCTATATGAAGTGATGGCGTGATTCTGTGATGAGCTTCATTAGTGTTGATTAGTCTTCTACTATTGGTACTGAGCTGCTTTGATCATCAGGCTAATAAGGGGCGAGCCTCTGCTCGTTCTTGAGAGTAGCGGTAGCAGAGGGGTTCTACATTAGGTAGTGCGGAGCTTCTGTGATCTCTCGGAGCCATGAATCGGCCCCTCGCATTGTTCCCAGGTCTATGGCCTTGACATTCTACAATTACGAAGAGAGGAGTAGCTCGGGTTGTGACTCCAGAAGGGTTTGCATAAACGCAGGAGGCTCAGAAGAAGTTCTTTAGAAAAGGTTCGAGGGAAATGCAGTGTCCAATAGGCGTTTGAGATAGATAAGCTCGCTCGGCCAGCCGCATGATTGGCCTCTCGAACCCGGGATTGATAACATATGAAGTAGACGAATCCGTTAGCAGTCTGCGATGCTAGAATGGATGTTTATTATAGTGATGAATTCGCAGCTTTTTCCTGCGGACCACCAAAGGCTGAATGTTTTGATTGGCCGTTTACACCCCAAGAAAGTCTCCCCACTATCGACGTCAACAATGACATCTCGTGATCATCCCAATTCTTCATCTTTTACCTCCGAAAGCTGCCGTGTCGACTTTCTACAGCCAAACCTCCACGAATTCATCCCTATCCATCCGAAACATCCACGAATTGTCGACGACACCGCCGACTTATGGTACTCTTTCATTCCTACCCTCAACCCTTCGCCTCCCTGCGAATTTGTAGTCATTTATACTCATCTCACGCCATCGTCTTCCACCCAACGTTAGAACCATAAGCTAACACAAAAAGACACCTACCTTGTTGTCACTGCACATAGTGCCAGACACCGCCATCAACGCCACCCATGATCATACACACATCCACATCGTGAAGCTCGAGCAATACTCCAGAAAGCACACGTCGCTGCCCGCAGACAACGTCAAATATGAACACTTAGAAGCCTGAAATTCGCCAATTCATCCGATCGGTACTACTGGAATGCAAACGCGGCGTCCTCTACCTGCGACGCAACTTCATATGGGAAATGCTCCTCCTCGTCAGGATCTGGGTTGACCCAGACCTTATTTATCAGTGCGGGAAACACGACCAATGCTGCTGGATTCAATGACCAGTTGTTAATATCTTTCACATACTGCTCGAATGTTGGGTTGAGCAAAAGGCTGTCTACATCTGTCCTAAGGGTGATCAATTCGGAAATTTGCCACGGCCAATTTATTGAAACGTTCATCATCAACGTCTGGAAGGCGTCAGTCATCTCTCCGTTTATGGGATCGCTGATGAAGAGATCTCGAGCCTCGGGCCTGTCGCATGTCAGCCAGTTGTCCCTCACAGCCACGAAGTTACTCCCAAGAGTATTTAGACTGGCTAGCAAGCTTAAAGACCACCGTGGTATGTCCAGACTGCTGAATCATCCTTGGGAAGTGGTCTAGAGTACTTCAACGCCAATTTTTCAAAATGCCAACGTCCAAATGCTGTTAGGTCCGACCTCCTCGCCCTTTACACTAGTTAGAATTCTTACCATGGTACAAAATCTATCCATTGCGGATGCGGGACAATCGTCTGGATTGGAGTGGGCCGCATCCACTCGGGGAGCTTTTGGTAAAGGTCCGAGGATGGCAGAATAGACCACTACATTTATTCAATGGGAATTCGTGTGGATGTTTGGCAGTACTTACTCTCAGGAATAGCACACCCAATAATGTCATCGCTAATTTTTCCGGGGTTTTGATGTCTTTGATTCCTTCGAAGATGTTGCCAGCCCATTGGCCCACTGTCAAATTCGACAAATGCGGATTTTGTATCTCGGACGCGCCTTTCGGACTGAGTAAATTGATGTCCAACTCCTCCGATCCTAGGACTTGCTCGATGGGCCAACCCTCCTTAATGAGCTCCCTTTTTGCTCTTATGAATGCGGTCGTACCCGTGGTTGGGGCGTGGTCGTTTACATCATTCAACGGATGAAGGGCATGAATTGGTATGGGCGTGCTCTCTACTTCTGAATTCGCTCTAGGCTTTTGCAGGCCTACCAGGTTAGCGAATAACTGCACATGAGTAACGGCTTTTCCCTGGCGATACCAGTATCGACCTTGCTCACTTAGTCTACGAGAGTCATCCTGAGACATGTCATCCTGAGACATTTCCCTGGCCGGAGTACTCCTAATTATTGTCAGATGAGGCTACCATCAACAGAAAACCGTCAGACATTTGAGCTCACCCGATGCTCTGTGCTCCACTTCTCGCTGGTGGCGTAGGAAATATCGGAGACACAGTGTACCCTTGCATGGATGATGGCGAGTTAAGTAGATAACTACTGCTCGAGCTCCAACGCTGGTCGACCACCTATTTCAAGAGTTAGCCTTTTATCTACGGATATTATCTCTAAGTAATCCTTATGGCGTTTGCGGTGACCAGATAACCCAAAATTAGCAACATCGAGTATGCCTCAGACCTGAACACTTTATTATTTCAGTGTTTTGTAACGCATGCTGAAACCTTCCAGATGCATTGAGTAGCCGAACAGTTTCGGTAGCAGTTTCCCTCGTAGTAATACTACCACGCCTACGTTTTGATGTTGGTCCTCCAGAATACATTGGGCCTAGCTTGAAGAATGAAAGGAGTTATCTTACATCTACTGGACTGTGTTCATATGTCCAAGGCCTATCTCCGGCAGCACTATCAGGCCCCATATTTAGCATCCATGTCGACGACTGCGGTTGGAATTCAGAAAGTCCAGTCATCAATGCCGGGTCGATTGGAGGAGCCAGAGCTGGCGTTGGGAGTACTACCAGTCGTGGATCAGAGGCACTTGCGGTTTCTTGCAGCGTTTGGCTATCGAGCAGCCTTCCCACTTCCCTCTTCAGTCCCCCGAGCATGGCGCACACCTGGTCTAAATTGCGAAGGTCGTCGAGTTGAAGCTTCTGGGCGATTGCGATTACCGCATCCTTGTCTGCAGCTGAGCAGATTGCTCTCACGATTCTTTTGACCTCGTGCATCTGCTTCTCCAACTCTTTTATGCGCTGTTTGAGTGCAGCGGTTCTCCTCTGGTCTCCAGCGGTATCGTAGGTGCAGTCGGTGCGTTTCTTGTTCACGCATGACGAACAGATGGGTCTTGCGCCATCACACTACAGACCACCAGCATCAGCCATCGGCGGAATCTATCATATACCCAGCCCCGTTGAGTACCTTGCTCTTGCGCTGTTGACAAGGTTGGCAGGCCACGGCAGTGATCTGCGCCCTCTTTGGCAACTGTTTCTGCTTCTGAACTGGCACCATTGTTCCTTTGTCCCACGAACCCCTCTTATCCTCGGTCGGGGAGGCGGGCGCAGGGAGGATTCGCCGACTGCTTCCCGTGGTGTAAGCGCTCATATTCACTTTTGCAAGTGACTACGAAAAGGTCAGCGGGATTGGCGGCGGGGATACGGCGTCGGCGCCGGCGAAATATGGTTAGGGGATTGGCAAGCAGCAAATGAAAATTGGTGAAGAAGACCGGCTCCCCGACAGCAACCTCCTCAAAAAGGAAGGATAAATTAGAAGGGTTGTTGGCTTTTGGAGGTAATTTCCGAATCAAGTCGCACTGGGGAATCGTTTGATTCCCATTTTACTTTGTTGCGCCGTGTCGTCACCGCGCCCAACTTGTGTTGGATGGTAAATATCTGGCCTGTCGATGGCAAACAGGCCTGGGGGTGAAGTGACCACTTAACGCCAGGCAAGTCGCCCGTCAAAGCACTCTGTGGCGTCGCGGAGGTGTTTCCGGGCCCTCTCCGCCACTCACCAGACCCCGGCCCTACTCCGATGTGGCTGCGCACTTGGGGATCAGCCACATTCCCCCTGCTCCTTTTTCACTCCTCTTGACAGACGACGCTCGTGAGATTGTGAACTGCGCTTATTTGGCTTAGAACTGCAATTCGGCTCCTGTCGTTTTGTTTCACGGACATGTAGTAGGGATACATTACACATCGATGAAAAGTGGTCTGAGATCAACTTGAATTTATATATGATTGTAAGTCCGATTACAAAAGGAGTAATGCTACTAACGGAGCCGCCTGAACAGTTTTAGAGGTTGCCTAAGGCGATTGACAAATCCTTGTAGCTCTTCCCATTACCTTGCTAAGCCCAACTAATTAGTGGGAATTCCCCCCGTTGACCTTCACGATTGACGGCGTCTTAAAGACTTAAGGACTTGACGAAACTTCGAGCAGTGATAAAACTTCACGTAATTGATCAGATTTCGAGCAATTAATGAGACTTCAAGCAATTGATAGAACTTCAAGCGTTGAGCATACTTCAAACACTTTTCAATACAACATCCCTTTCCCCTAGCCCTGTATAAGTAGCGAGAAACCAGGGTAGGATTAATGGCAGGCATTCCACCTCACTGTAAAAAATGCAATGCAATACGTATGACATGTACCCAGGAAGAGCCTGTCATGCTTGTATCCCCTGTCTAAATGCACCGGGTACTGTCAGAGCCTCGACGGCCGAGACCGCAGACGTGATGAGGTACTTTTGGATGGGTCCGAATATCCGCCTCATGCAACAGCCCGATTATGGACACGATCTAGTGCACGTGCTTGTCCGTCGTCCATCCGTGCCAAAAGGAGATAGGAACCAGGATGCTGAAGAAGACGCAGGTTGGGAGGTGCATCTCCGGCTTGTAGACATTATTGTTGCACTTGGTGAGGCGGATAATGGTCGCGTTTCGTCCTTGCCACAAACAGGATGCCGGCGAAAAAAAACCGATCGCAACGCTAAGGTAGGCGAGACCGCAGAGGTCGAGCGGTCAATTGTAGATTTCGATGTAGACGGTTGTGATGGTGGTGGATATGAGATATAGGAGGCCGAAGGTAAAGGGAAAGGAAGAAGACGATTGGCGAGGTCAAGAGGAGCTTTATTGGGCGCAAGGATCCACGACTGAGGATGAAAGCTTATGCGGGGATAGATGTTGCGCATAAACGTTCCTCAGCTCGGGCCGATTGAGTTCTTTGCAAAGCCGTTTTTGTTTTTTGTTTTATGAGAACCGATTCATGACAATGATTCCGCCCCGTCACCGCGGCACTGGCCATCAAAAGCACCCAGAAAACCCAGCCGTTGGGCAATGGACCCACCACATACAGGGCCAATGACAGGCCCAAATAACGATCCGACGCTGTAAACGGATAACGCCAATCCACGCTGCTCAGCAACGAAGAAGTCCGCAATTTGTCGGCCCGGCGTCGATCACTACTAACGTCTTAGCCACCCGGTCGAGCCAGCCACCCAGTCGAGCCACCCTAAAACACACCAAAATCTACCAACTTTAGCCTCCTATAACTCTACCCCTATTAAATATATTTAAGCTAATATAATTATTTTTAAAGAAACATTTTTTATTTTTAATATTTATGTGAGGTGATAAGCTCCGCACCACTCAGCCACACAAACCAAAAGGTAAGCGAGTGACTGGCTTGATGCCAGACACGGCTGTGCGGAACAATACATATAGGCGAGGTGACTTCGTCACCTGACAATTTATTAATAAAAATATTATATTAGCTTAAATATATATATTTAAAAACATTATAAATATAATACCTTTATATATAAGTAGCCATATTTAAATTTTCATTTAAATATCTTTAATAGGGGTAGAGTTATAGGAGGCTAAAGTTGGTAGATTTTGGTGTGTTTTAGGGTGGCTCGACTGGGTGGCTGGCTCGACCGGGTGGCTAAGACGTTATATTAAGGTTAGATTAAGGTTAGATTAGGGGTGCCTGTGACTCACCCACCTCTTGTATATATAGGAGCTCCAAAGCCTCAGTTCTCATTCCTGATCGTCCGGCCAACACAATTACACCTCCGCCAATAGTCAGTGCTTTTATCCATATTCGGTATTGTTTGGCATTTACCCAATATTGAATATTTACATTCAATATTCCATCTCAATACAATATGTTCAATACTGAAAGTTATTGAATATTGACGATTTTGGAGTTAAGGTGGTAAGAATAAGGTCTAAATGCCTTAGTAGATAATTCTAGCCTAAAGCAATACGTGCGCATTTTAAATTTTTTAGGTAAATATGTATAAAATCAAAATGTATTAAAGTATAAATATTAAGCGTATAGAGTGCTTAAAGAGTTGGCTGCTTAGTAATATTATAGTTGAGGGGAGGCTTATGAACGCAGTATTTAGCAAATTAAGGAGAGCCTAATAAGGCACCACCAACTACACCAAGCCAAGGATCACGAAGTTAACAACAGTGGTAGGAGCGGAGGTAAGAGCGGAAGTGAGAGAGTTATTATATTTTAGCCGTACGGAGCTTGATTATAATTAGAACACCATGCTAAGGCTCTATATATACGCAATCCGGATTCAATATTCAGTAATCTGTTCAATAACAAAATCGGTTTCAATATCAACTTCAATATGGCCTCGTATTGATGTTGAATACTGATAAAAGCACTAGCAATAGTCACACATGCAGAGCCACTAACGCCAACTAAGAATCGCATGACAAGGAGGCTAGCGATATTGGGCGCGAGGGCACAGCCAAGGTTCCAGACAACGAAGAAGTAATTGGCATAATTGAGAACGGGCTGTCGGCCGTATATTTCACTCAGAAGTCAAAGGAAGAGCGGGTCAATCTTAAGTGAAGTAAGAAATTAATACGCATCAATTCGAGGAAAGGATAATACATACAACGAAGCCTAATACAAAATGCTAACAGAGAAAGAGCTGAGAATTGTAGATACATTGTGGAAATCTGCATCTATAAAGGAAACACCTGGCGCAAACATAGAAGATGCAAGTGGGCTTAATAAAGCAGGTCGGCAAATTATCCGTCTCAATGGGAACATCTGGGAGTAACGAATGTAATGGTGCTAACGAGTCTTGCAAGAGAAGACACCACTTCCTGGAGTCTGGAGAATTCCTAAATCGCTTCATTAAGCATATTGAAACCATTATGAAATGTCCCATATAAACCTGGGGTTCGACGACAGGGCTTCCATCAATATTCAATATCAGTATGAGGCCGTATTGATATTGATATTGAATAGTAATTCAGTATTGAAAAGATATTGAATATTGAATTTTTGCCAAGCTTCCATACAAATATAGGCTGCGAACCGTGCATAATCAAGGCCTTAGAAGACCCGGCGGTGATTTAGACTTTACCATTGCTTGTGGACCCGCATGATTACTGAGTGCCCATGTTTAAGAGCGCATACCTAGTCTAGAGCGGGACTTGATAGATATTTCATGAAGCGCCTAAATGGCTTCACAGGAGGTGCTGTGTTTATAAATGAAAATCCGAGGCTCTCAAGGCTTTTAATAGATTTATCCAAGTCGTTTTAAGGCACGTATCTGTTTATAAATGCTGATTAAGTAAAGGGATAAGATAAGGCTAAATACTATACCTTTCTATTATATATAATATTAAATCCAAGGCCTATATATAAGTGGATTCAATAGGGTTAATAGTATTAGTTCGGGCTTACTTTAAGCCACTTTTATAATTTTAATTATTATTTAAAGTTCTTTTTAATACTAATGTAGGTGATAGGGTTATGAAGGTAACTCTAGTTATAAAGGTTTTAAACATTAAAGGTAAAGCGTATAGACGAAATTTGTTTGTAAAACCTGTAAACCTTTATATATAACCAGGGGGCCGTCAAAAACGGACTCTACACCTGTACGTGGTGACGGCTACGAACCTAAGTCTTCAAAGTTCAGACTCAGAGCCAACGCAAAAACGTCGCACAGCGTGCGATACGACCTAGTGGTGGTGGTTATAGGTATTATGGGCGGTGGTAAAAAGTTTTTACATGGGATGGTGAGATCTCAAAAACAACCACTAAGTGCCCCTTACAGCAATAACAACAACACTATTCTCCTATCAAGGCACCTGTACGATCCAACATAGATACGCGGCATTCAATAACATCCCCTAACCCCCAGTAGAGAGCATCAACAACCTCTTACATTAACAAACGAGCGATTGCGAACGAGCAACGAGCAAATATACGGCCCCTCCTAACCCCCAGGGCAATCGCCCGCGGAGCATACAGTCACTCGCCATCAACTATCAAATACTACCTAGTAGCCTAGACAACACCGTACAGTTTTCCTGTCTCCTCTTAAGGAGTAGTAACCCTTAGCAAGGGCCTAGTAACTGGGGCCTAGGCACAAAAGATACTCAAGCACACACATCCCGCTCGCCTTTTGGTATAGTAGTTTATAGATAAATCCCCCTTACACCTTCGATAGGCCTTAGGAGGGGGGAGGCATAGCGTATATAGTAATAGGTAACAAGAAATAGCATACGGGGGGTGGTTAAAATACAGAATACAACCACAAGTATACAGCAATCAAACGGCAAGGCCTAGCTAGGACGTAGTAAACCCTAGCTAGAATAAGCTAGAGAAGGAAGCAGTAGTTCCTAAGGAGTTCGAACATCTAAGGAGGACAGGACGTAGCCATAGGCCCGCAGGGCCGCCGCTATGGACGAACATAGCAAACCGGGGTTTTTCATCCTACTAAGGTGGCTTATAGGGTTTTTCCTCCCCCAAACTGCAGGGTTTTCTTCCTATAAATTATAAGTTTTCCCCCTATAACGGAGTAGTCTACGTGGGCCTAGATAGGATCCGTATCAGACGTTAATCAAGAATTACTACTACTATATAACCAGGGTCACCTTTATAACCCCATCACCTACGTTATATATTAGAATTTTTTTAATAAAATTTAATATTACACTATAAGTAGAGGAGCTTAATATTAAATAGGATTTTATAAAGCCGCTAAAATTATCCTAGGACTTTATAAGTTACTATAATAATAACTTCTATTTTCCTTTAAAATCAACATGCCTTACTTATAAAATATATTATCTACTTGTAAGAGCTTTAGAGTACTAAAATATATATTTTCCTATTGTGGCTTATATATTAAAGCACCTCCAAAACCTCTAGGACAATAGTAAGTAAGATAGTGCTGACGTACTAAAGCACTCCAAGTGCTCTGTATCCGAATACATATACTTAACAGTTAACTTTTGACTGGCTTTCCGCTGAAAAGCGGACTACAACCACCACGCGCAGAGTTCATCTAGCATTACTAGCGCAATAAAATCAAGCACAAATGCAAAAAAAGAGCCTTCCAAGACCAAACGTTCCGGCAGATTGCACATCTCTTTCACTCAACGCCTGACGCCTCACCTGCGTGCAATCGCAAAATCCTCACTTTCCGCGGTACCACATGCTTCGCAGCTATACGGCGCTCTGCCCAAACCTTCTATTGACGTAGCCCTTCCGACGGAACAACGATTCTTGAGAGAATCCTCTACCCTATCCACTCAACAAATCCCTCACACTCATTCCCCTCCCGCTCCAGCTTCTGCGGTCAGTGTTTAGCATCAACAGCGCCTCCGTCGCTTCATGATCCTCGCGATCTCTCTCGTCAGGCTGTGGGACCAGCGCTGGCGACGTGAGGCTGAATTGCGGTGCCCCGCTTACGGATCCTTTACTCGAAACTGAGCCAGTGAAGGGATTGCGGAATTGTTGCGAGTGAGATTGTGACTGCGCACTGAATGCTGGCGAAGGATGGATGGAAGGAGAAGTCGCGGTAGAGCGAATTGAAGAGGTCAAGGAATAGTGGTGAGGATCCGAAGGCTGAAGAGTGGGTGAAGTGGTAAGAGAATATTGACGCGAGTCGGAAGGGTGAAGAGTTGGTGAGGTCGCATTAGAGTATAGATTGTGGTCTGAGGGATAGATAGTCGGGGAATTGTTTGCGGAAGGAGCGACACGTGGAGGAGAGTTTCCGCTCGGCACGTGGGGCACATGGGTGGGTGAGACGACGTCAGACATGTCTTCGTCCTCATCTTCATCTTCGTCGTCAATGTCATTGCTTTGAGGATCGCTACGTCGTTCGAATTGCGATGAAGCGGGGGTTGGAGAAGGCCTTCGCGAGCGGTGGGAGGCCTTTAGATCGGATACACATTGCTCTAAGTACCGCATGTATTCGATACTAGCCTTCTGGAATTTAGCATGAACAACACTTTCTCATCAGAACAGGACCTACCTGCAGAATTGCCAGCTTATGCATCTCTTGACCGGAACAAGCCGGAATCATATCCTTCAGCACTCCAAACTCTTCATTCATCTTGGAGCGTCGCCGTCGCTCAATTAGGCTATGCGCTGTCTTACGCGCAATTTTGCGCCCCGCAGCGGTCGTCCCATTCGATTGTTTTTTCTTACTACCAGCGCCTGCCGCCGGCGGGGCTGTTTTCGATGCTGTCATCGTGGTTGCCTGACCTTTTCCAGACTCTTGAACTTCCTGCGCCCGTGGCTTCATCTGGATGATTTTACGCGAGCGCGTCGGAGGGGGTGGTAAAGTATAATCGTCCTTCGTTATAACGGACTGAGAAGTACTAGGGCGTTTCCGCGCCGTAGGTGGCTTTGTAGAGGCAGCGGGCGAGGTTGGTGACATAGGTCGATAGGAAGTATCGGAGGCATTTGATGCAGCTGACGAAGAACTCGAGCTGCCTCTACCGCTGCCCATGGCAGCTGGGGGCAAGGCAAAGGTTGAGTCGAACTGTGCGGCATTGTTGTCGGGTTTGCCTGATATATCTGTCGACGGCGCTGGCGTCGGGGGAAAAGCCGCACGAGGCATTGTGGGTAATGGTTTGGTTGGCCCTCTATTCATCAGATGAAAAGCCAGTGAAAGCACCGTAACTCACGCCTCTTCGAGAGGGTGAGGGAGGCTTGGGATGAAGCAAGACAGCGAGAAGCCATGGTGAGGTCGCATGGGGTTTTGAAGTGGGAGGTATCGTAACAGACAGAGGAGTTGCTCGCGTGCATGAATTTGAAGCGTGCTGGGATGATTGGCTGTTGAGAGAGCCGAGTCTGTGCAGGCCCTTATCAATTCTACCGCTCAGGCCCACGTAAAACTGAAGAACCTCGTAAATGACTAATTTAGGTCGATAATTTAAAAAGGTTTTATTACGCTGGATTAAGCAAACAGCGAAAATCCGGTAATAGCAAAGGATTGACTTGGTATTGTCTTGTGGGAAACACTAGACTAAATTTGAAGTCCGGCGGAAACCCAAGTTTGTCCCAGGAAAGCTGCGTTAGGTGAGATAATGGGAAGTTAAAAAATTGAAAAACTCAATGCCCCTCGAGCTGTGGGGCAGTGTTAAGTGTTCCAGGAGGAGATTATGAAGGTAGTTTGGACGAGTTATCCCATATGCCGTTGGATGAAATCTTACGTGGGAAGCAGCCCTCTTTTTGGCCATTGCAGCTCCATACTAATTTTGGAGAAGCGTCTGAAGAGCTTTAGAGCTGAACATAAGGAGGGTCTTGTATAGTGGTCTAGATATCTGACGCCATCCATGATGGCGTATTGGATAATTGATAACTTCTGATCACTCTGATAGGCCTGGCTTTTCTAATAAACCTGCGGACGACAGTTGCTTCGCCGGAGTGGACTAAATAAATATTTAATCAATCCTGCATGAGAATTCTGCTATTGCTGATATTAGTACGTTAGGAAGAAGCAGTCGAGCGAAGGACCAATCGTCGTCGGACATTTCACACCGAATCCGAGAATCTGAGAATTACCTCCTCCACCGCTCTTCAAAACCTTGAGCAGACGAGCAGCTAATGAAACCTGCGTCTAGAAGCGCAGAAACCTATATCTCGAAACAGATAGCGTTCCTCAAATCCCCAATGTTTCCGCCGATATAGTGGTCAACGATGATTATGATCGCAAGAATTGGCGGTACTTACGCAAGCTAGCATCTCAGCGGCGCATAAAAGGGATAAGAAATGGATCGCGAGACACTGTGGTGGTGGCGCTTAGAGCGCGGGATCAGAACGGTGGACCGCCAATAAGTGCTCGTGAGTAGCTGGAGAAAGATGCACTTCGCCGCACTACGATTTGCTTTATGCATGAGAATTTCAACGACAGCTAAAACTGTAGTACCGTTAGTGATGTAAAATTAGACAAACCCACTTACCGATGATCAAGGTCATTTACACAGTTCATACTAATACAGGCGACTTAGCAGCTGGAGCCCCCCTTACGATTAACTACGCAGAACGATTGACTCCGCCGGAGTCACTTCAGCCATCACCTGAGCATCAGCAGAGGTTAACACAACCTTCTGATCCGCTGCTAGAGCCCCTTCACCCGCCGAACTTGTCAGCTCTGACCTAAACCACCGCACGCATTTGTCTCCGCCAATCGACCCTCGCCTAACGACAATTGTCCCTACGAAAAGAACATATCCGGCGGAGAAGCAGCCTTCTCCAACACCAAACCCTGTGGCTCCATTTGCGTTAGTCTAGCGATCGTCGCAGACTGGGCCACGACTGACAGATAGAGCGACCAAAGCACCGCTGGAGAGTGGAACGGCGGGAATTCCGGGCGATATTACCTGGATTAACGGAGCGTTGGCCGGAGCGCTTAATCAGTTTGGGGAAGACTCCAACGAGTTGTTCGACCTTCGACGCGGGAGAATGTCGATGAAAGGGAGGCTGATTACTGAAATCGGTATGTGCTTAGGGATTCTTTCAGCGCTTTCAATTCCGGCGAAGGTATCCACTAATATAGAACGCTAGTACGCAAAGTAGTCTTTATGGTAATTACACGATAGAGTTCAGGTTCGAATGCTGCACGAGACCGCGTGAGAGAAGCCGCAAATGCGACTATTATTGGCGCTAGATACGTTAATAACGGAATGCTCAACCCCTCGCCCAGGATTCTCCCACTCATAGTACGCTCTTCACGCCTTGGAATCGATATGTCCGGCTGGATAGGACCCGCACGGGTCAATGAGCACACAGAACTGAACCTATGGTTAGGAGCACAGACACACAACACCTCCATTATACTTCTGGCAAGAGGCGTAGATGGTCTAACCACGAATCTTTCTGCCAGATGGAGGCAGTTCCTAGAAAGATGGGTGCCAGCATTCCTAGGCTTAAAGTTCGTTTTTCAGTATTCATCTGTGGCCGTGGATCCTGCATCCGTGGCTCACATTCTCCCCAGACCTCGGCAGCGTGGTCGGATTCTCCGGCGCTGCGCTCTTGCAGGAAATACTAACACTAGGTGTCGACCCAGATGCAGCGGAGCTGTTGCAGATATTCCGGCATTTAGATTTAGCAAGGACGAACCACACCGACGAGTACGTCCGAGGACGAAATTTTCTCCCCCTGCGGATTTTCCACATACTCTCCCGTTTTGATGGCGTTTCGCAGGTGTAACCCATTTACTATTTTCATTGTGTTTTCGGTCTTTTTATGCCGTTGCTCTACATGATGGCATTTTTGCAGGCAGTCGGAAATTTGCGTCGCAAATATTGCCTTCGTTTTTTTTGTTTATGTTTAGTGGAAACGATGATCCCACAGGGAGGCAGCGCACTGTTACGGCGGGTGTATTCGAGGATATGCGTATCTGTATCTAAGTTACGTCGAGCAAGCAATAATTGGCAATATACATATATAGAAGATACAGTCTACAGAGGAAACATGGAAAAAAAGGGTATACTGAATAGTGATCTGTTTGATTGAACTTTCAAATATCCAAAATCCGGCGGAGTTGGGGTTTGCCTCACTTTTGTGCGGTTCAGAATATTACGAAGCGGAGACAGCCCGTCCAAGCGCCTGGTTTGCAAGTATCTAAAAATATTTCAGCCTCGTTTGATTCTTTTTATTTAAATGAAACATAGAATTAGATTTAACGTATGGTTCCTTGAGTTTAATTACACAAATATGAGCATTGAGGAATTATATTTAATGTAAATATTCAATTTGATAATTAAGACTTACGCTGAGTTTTCCCTCATATCAGCCGTCTGTCAAGATGTTAGCGTGGCTTCGCGGTTAAGCCATCGCCCAATTAGGAATTCCATGGAAATGCACCTCACCTATTGTCCATCACTCTTCCTACGTGCTACAAACGGAAGCATATGTTAAGAGCTTATCTAGCATTCCTATGGGAGCTCGTTTCCGCTGGAACGATAGCCAATCTCCCCTATGCACGAGATCAGCGGAATTATATATTGGAATGATAGAGACATAGCCAAATACGTTACTGAGAAGCAACCATGGCACGGAACCCATTTTTTTGACGATAGGGAAAAACGACGGATTGCAAATAGAGTGCTGAAGCTTCATGAATAGGATCCAAATCTTTACGCGGGAGACAATAGATTCGTTAAGAGCACCTGTGTTGAAAGACTAATGGTGGATGCGGTGAAGCAGGATCTCGAAATCACAGCAGCCAGGCGGGAACGGCAGATTTTGCGTCGAAAGGCACCAAAGATCGCCAAAATTGAGCTTGAGAGCGAATCGTCTGACTCTGAGACCGACTCTGATAGCGATTCGGATATCGAACGCAAAGGTGCGGCAGACGGACGAGCGGTCAAGCGAGCGGAAGCCTACAAGATCAGACTCAAAAAAAAAAACCGATGAGGTGCTAGTATTGATACAAAACGGCGAAATTGACCCAGACACCTACTCGCCGGCACATTCTAACGCTTCGTTAGAAGTTGGACCGCTCAGACTTAGAATTCTCCGTCGATGCCCCGGATGCTGACGGGGCCCGATATTCTGATTTAGATATATACTCGAGAACACCCACTCCGGCGAATGCACGAATGCAACCAAAGGCAATTTTGCAAGTCAGCATAAGCTAAGCTGTTCAAGTAGCAAGGGAAGCAAGCAGCTTGGTAGATTCTCAAGCGGCTGCAGCAGGAAAAGCGCCGGAGAGCTCGATTTCGACGGTAGAAAGGCCAAAAAGATTCACAACTGTTAATTCACCGCTTGTCAGCCACCCCAGCGCTAGCGCTGCGGCAGGAGCTAAAGGCATTTCCAAATACAAAAGCAGGCCAAGTGTTTTGGGCACATATAAGATTTGGGCTAGTGGCGATGGTCCGGGGGACGCTCACACCGGCGAAGAAGACGCAGCCGATATACCAGTATGAATATCAAAGCTGGAAGCTGTGCACTGAGCTCGGAGAATCTCCTATTGACACCTCGGATCCCGAGACTCTTCCGCCGATTCGCGTCCACCTCGACAACTTCAACATGAGGAGGATCACGGAAGCTCTCCACACCGGGGTATTGACTAAAGATTTTGCCCATAAGAACTGGCCTACAACTTTTGCGAGCGACGGATTAGTCCAGGCAACTAACGTTCCGAGAGGAAAGGACGAGACCGACGAAAATGGACATGTGGTGAAGCTTTTCAATACATATTTGGTTGTGTCGGAAAGAGATGCGATGGCTCGTCAAGATGCGGCATTTTGGTACAACAGTGATGTAAAATATCTTGTGAAAGACAAGAAATTCTGGATCGAATCGTCAGGAAAAACGCCGGAGGAACTCACCGCAGATGAGTAATGCGTTGGTGGAACCAAGCACAAAGAGGAAATCGGGAGCGGCCGCGTTGGATAGTGGAATTGACGACTCACCCAAGACTGGTTCTGCACGAAGATGATCCCAGACCCCAACGCCCGCCAAGAAAACTACTACCCCAGCACTAAGAGAGCAAGCGCACAAGACGGGAGATACGACGCCAACGCTGGAGAGTCATTTTCCCCATGTACTCGCTATTCAATCTGCGCCGATTTCTCTTCGGGAGAAGTCGCTAGTTGCTCGAATCTCAGGGTTAGAAGCATCTCTCCGCACAGCTCTTCAAACTACCCACTATCGGGCAAAGAGTAGTGCGGGGTTTACGGGAAATGCGCTCGTTGCCACTGAAAACGTCGTAAAGGCTTTATTTTCTAGCGCGCTATTTTCGCCAAGGTAAATCCGAACGACATCATTACGGCAATCGACAGGCCAACATTCCGCCATAAGCAGATATCTGGCAATGCATGAAGGCAAGCTCCAGGCGATCGGAAAAGAGGTTTTCGGCGAAGAATATGTTGGTAGGGTGTACTTGGGCAGTCTTTGGTCACGTGGTAGGTCACGTGACAGCGCGCGGGCCATCTTGTAGATATCTTCTCGGGCCACCGAGCCCCTTGGATTCTTCCTCATAGAGCATCATATATATTTTTTCCGCCAGCCTAGTCAGTGGTCTGACAGAATATACGCTTCCACAATATGAGCCGTCTAACGCTTCGGCTAATTTTGGTGACTTAAATGTCCCCGAGACAGACGTGGATCTGGCTGAATAGGGATTTATGATTTGAGGGATGCTTTTGGCGGTTGCTTAATCGTGAGGATTTGCGTTTTTTCGTTACGCGGCTAAGTAAGTCATATTTCGGCGAATGTATGAGGTCGCACGGGAAAGAAATACTTCTCACACTTGAACGTAGGAGGAACTGGCTTATTGAGCTCTGGGGCTATGCGATGAGATCCTTCACGGGATTGCAGTGTCACTTGCTAATACATAGATTTCAATAATGGGAGCTCAAATTTAAATTTCAGTCCGTGGTCGACTTTTGCAAGCTGATTCGCAGAGTAGATTAAAGGTATGGCACCAGCCCCAGCAAGGTTCCCACCAAAGTTTGGGCTGGAGCTCGAATGAGAACGAGTGGGTTTGCACCGTGATCAATGCTTGCGCCGTCAACGTCCTCGGCGTTCCAGATTTTCACAGAAACCCACAGATAGTTAAGCAAAGCAATGGGGGTATGATAAGTTCCGTAGCATTTTCAGAAGCTAATTCCAGAGTCTGCATGTGCCATCGACTCCCGCGCTCACGCACCACGGCTCTCGCGGGTGCCAGTCAACGTCCATTACACCAAGCCGACTTTTGACTTGGTGGCCTCTGAGTACCTTTAACGGCACAATAGTGGCGTTTTCCATCAAATCTCCAACAACTTTCCCATGGAAAATTTGTAAACTTCCATCATCGCTCGCATCTGCGAAAAGTGGCAGTCCTCCTTGGTGGAAACGCACTGCTCGGATCGCTTCCTTATGATACCGCAAGGTTTTATATGGCTTGGTTGAGAGATCTAAGTCGTGCCACAGCAAACGCTTATCATACGTACCCACAATGAGATTGTCGCCTCCAGGGTGGACATCAAACGAAGATATCCATTTAGCGCCTGGCTGAAGGATCTTGAGGAGCTCTTGCCTGGCCAGGTCGTAGCTTCGAATCGAGTTCTTCGTGGCAACGAAGAAAATCGGCTTCAAAGGATGGAACTGAGCAGACTGTGCAAGCCCCTTCAGACGACGAAATGGCAATTGAGTAAGATGCTTCGACAATGTGTGGATTGCAACGGAGCTACTTTGGCCCCGTGGTGACACAGTAGCAAAGTATTCTCCGCGGCGATGCCAGTTGATTACCTTGACAGTTGACCGAACCGTTACCTTTACCAGCACCCCCTTGTCTTCAAGCCGAGCGCCAGGCCGACTCCATTTGGCCGGTGGCTCTTTTGTGCTCACGCCATTCGCTGTCGTTGACGGTTTCGATGCAGCATAGCCCCAGCCAGCATCAAGAGCGTCCCGACTGTTTCGTTCCAATTCGGGTGAAATGACAGAAAACGGTACCATGAAATAAACACTTTCTCCCGCGGCTGCAGCCAATATTGCGGTATCCTTCCCAGGTCGCCATCTAACAGCATCGACGGCTTCATCATCTACAAGTTTGACAGACCATAGCTGCCGTCCTGTCAGAATTTCCCATACTCGTACACATCCATCATCACCTCCACTAGCTAGGAAAGTTCCTCGTGGATCTATACACACACTACGCACTCGACCTTCATGTCCTCTGAAAATAACAGCACATGTTGTAGGAAATGGCCTCAACTCATCTGGGCTCGGAAGTTTTGGCAATAGCGACTCAGGATCTATGTTGAGTTTGTTTCTTCGCACACGAGGCGCTAGGTAGAGATCTAAACATCTCTCAAATTTTTCTTTGACAAATCTGTCATAGCCGGGGACTTTTCGTAGAGCGTCGTGATCGGTTGGAAGGTATTCTTTTTCCCGATCTTCTTCATCTGCTTCTTGCCAGCCCGCTTTTTCATCTTTATCCGGAAGATATTCCGGCGGTGGATGATAGCTTTCGTCGTACCCGGGGGGGGGTAGCTTGGGAGCTGGAATATTCATAGGATGATCAGGTCGCGGAACTTCATCGGCCCATATATCATAGTTTTTGACATCTAGGTTCTCTTCCTCTTGTTTAGAAGGTGGTTGATATGGTTTTATACGACCTTCTCTTATAGCTTTCACAATTTTCATCACTCTCTTAGCTTCATGCTTTGAGGGAACGAACCGGCGCTTTGGTTCAGGTGCTGCACTTAGGGGCATAATCTCTGTTTTCCCCGTGAAATAGTGTACCATGTCTGGGTAGGGATCATAGCCATCCTCGGGTACCTCATTTCTCGTAAGTTTTTTGAGAACTTCTAACTCCTCTTGGCTCAACTCCAGAGGCTTCCCCGTGGCCGGATCCGTTAGCCCAGTCCAACCCTTCGGCATGTCAATGCTATCCAGGAGAGTATCAAGAGCTTCACCCCTTGCAGGCCGCATTATTTTCTTGCCATTGATATCATATCCAATGTGAGGGTACGAATCGTAGAAGGAGAGCGGGATGTTGCCGATCGTGTTTGTGGTTGCTGGTGCATCGGAATCATCAGATTCATATACTGGATCAATTTCTTTGTAGATATATCGTGTATTGCCATTGGCGTCTATTGTCACGGTATAATTGGGCTTCAGGTTCTCCTCGTCGAACGTCTCTTTGCCTTCAGAATGATCTTCAATTCGCAGACTTTGATCGGCAAGCTCCTCCTGGTGGCCATTGACATGAGTGATTCCATTTTGATGACTTTCAGATTGCTTCCTTCCTAAAGAATCATCGCTGGTGTTAAGGTTGCGCATCTGTTGTCTTATGTTGTCTTCTTCACCCTCTGAAGGAACCTCATCGCTCTCCAGCTCTTCGTCTTCATCGTCCTCCTCATCCTCATCTAGCTCACTCTCACCACCACTATCAGCACCATCTTGGCTTCCAAAGTCGACTTCCTCGTCGCTGCTCACTGCAGATTCATCTTCACTATGCGACAGAATCCCTTCAAGCAGTCCGCCTTCAAGTTCGTCCTCAGATACGCTGTCGGCTAGAATAGGTACATCGCGTGTGGTTGCCTTACGCTTCCGTGACGGTTGAACCATTTTTGTTGAGTAGAAAGGCGTCTGCAGCTCTAAAGGCAATTTCGGTGCTGCTCTGCATAGCGACTGCCGCAACATTTTTTCGATTAAGCTTTTAGTTGTCTTATCGCGGATCTAATCTAAGCGAAAATCTAGTAATCTGCAATCGCGTTCACTAACGGTTAACGTTCATCTTCATCCCAACGTCTAACTAGCTCTAAGGCCTCGGCTCTCCTGTCCATTACTCACCTAACAAGTAACACTCACTTAGCATTTGGGTCAACGAGAGATGACTCATCGAGGCGACACACAGGCTGATGCCCTCATCAAGCAGACCCGATATCACGATCGTGACAGCCGAAGAGACCGGCGATACGACCGACGAGACGAAGATTCATATCGCCCTGCCCGCAGAGACCGATCTCGGGATCGAAGACGATCGAGAGAACGATCCCCGGTGAGAGATCGAAGACACCGTAGCCGAGATAGGGACTACCGTGACCGACGAGACGATTCACGCGACCGGGCTCGACATCGCCGTGATGCGCGGGATGATAGCCGTGAGCGAGACTACCGCGGCAGGTGCGATGACTCGCGCGATAGACCTCGACGGCGTCGTGATCAATCTGTCGATTCGGATCGTAAGTCGAAGCGCGGCGATAGTCGTGAGCGAAACAAAGACAAGTCGCCGCCTTTAACTCCAAACAAGCAGTCCGAGGAAGAGAAGAAGAAACAGGAAAGAGCTGCCAAGGTGGCGGCATGGAAGGCCAAACTTGCCGCCCAGAAACAACAAGGAGCAGGTAATGGAGAGAAAAAGGAAGCTGAGACGCCACCGTCAAATGCCTCCCCTGGTGATGCTTCTCCAGCACCTTTTGCAGGAAAATTTGATCCTAAGGCTATTGCGGAACGAGCGGTACAAAGGTCAAGCTCTCGTTCTAAAGTTAATGATCTATCAGTGGCAAAGGGTTCCGGAATGCCACCTTTGGCTATTGGTATAAAGATCGAAGAGAAGAAGCATCCTGTCTCTGGTATAACTTACCCCTTCCGTGTCACTATAAAACTGTTACTTATCGTATCTCTAGATTCCATTGCTACGCAGCCACTTAAAGTGAGCGGAAATGTGAGTTCATTTGGTCTCAAAAGTAAGGCAAAGCTTGCCATAGAGAAGTTGTCAAGCAAGAGAACCCTTTTACTAGACGACGAAGAAGTTACCAAACGAAGGACACTAGAGAAATTGCCAGATCCTCTCCCTCAAGACGAGCAAAATGGCTATGCTGAAGGTGATGATGAAGACATCGACATGGAAGATGTTGGCAGCGACGAAGAGAGTGCTGCGGCCGCCCGAGCTGCGGCCGCAAAGCGCCGTGATGAAGCCCAAAATAATGGAGACATTCAAATGGCAGAAGCATCAAACGGCCCCCAAGATGACGCGTCAAATAGTACAAATGACGAACGCGAAGACATCGATCCTCTTGACGCTTTCATGTCAGGCCTCAAAGACCCTGAACCAGACGCCAACCCCGCTAAGGAGCAGGCTGTAGCTATGTTTTCCGACAATGACGACCTCAATATTGATAATGTAGAGACCAACCCTGATGATATTCTGGCTATGGCAAGCAAAAAGAAGAAAAAAGACATCCCAACGATTGATCACTCGAAGATCGAATATGAACCATTCCGCAAGTGCTTTTACACTGAACCTATTGAATTACAAGAGATGACCGAAGAAGAAGTCGCAGACCTAAGACTTGAGTTAGACGGCATTAAAGTCCGCGGCGTTGATGTACCCAAACCGGTTCAATCATGGGCGCAAATGGGTCTTTCTATGCAATCTTTAGAAGTCCTTCGGAAGTTGGGATATGAAAAGCCTACATCTATCCAAAGTCAAGCAATTCCTTGCGTAAGTTCTGGAAGAGACTGCATTGGTGTAGCAAAGACTGGCTCGGGGAAGACAGCGGCATTCCTGTTGCCTCTCTTCCGTCATATAAAGGACCAGCGACCACTAGAATCCTCGGATGGCCCTATAGGGCTCATTATGGCACCAACCAGAGAACTAGCCACTCAAATCCACAGCGAATGCAAGCCCTTTCTCAAAGCACTTTCACTAAAAGCATGCGTGTGTTATGGCGGGGCCCCTATAAAGGACCAAATCGCTGAGGTAAATACTTCTTTCAACTGACTCCCTTTTCTCTTAAGATAGCTTGATCAAGTCATACTGACAAGCATAGATTAAACGAGGTGCTCATATCGTTGTCTCGACTCCCGGGCGCCTAATTGATCTTCTCGCAGCCAACCAAGGGCGAGTTTTAAATCTAAGGCGCGTAACATATGTAGTTCTAGATGGTAAGCTGAAACCTGTTCATCCATATACACATTGCTGATTGGTTTCAGAGGCGGACAGGATGTTTGATATGGGTTTTGAACCCCAGGTCATGAAGGTTCTTGCGAACATTCGCCCGCAACGCCAAACTGTCCTTTTTTCAGCCACATTTCCGAGGAACATGGAAGCCCTTGCGAGGAAGGTACTCACGAGACCAGTGGAAATCATAGTTGGCGGGAAGAGTGTGGTTGCTCCAGAAATCACACAAATTGTAAAGGTCATTCCGTCAGAGCAAAAACTTCACGGCGTACTTCTTCAGCTCGGCGAACTATTCGAGGGGGACAACGATGCTAGAGCCCTCATTTTTGTCGAAAGACAGGAAACGGCTGAAATGCTATTGGATTCTATAATGAAGAAGGGTTACCCGTGTCAATCTATCCACGGTGGCAAGGACCAAGTTGATCGCGAAGAAGCCATCAGTGACTTCCGCGCAGGAGTTGTTCCCGTTCTCGTAGCAACCTCGGTTGCAGCTCGGGGTCTAGACGTAAAACAATTAAAACTTGTGATCAACTACGACTGCCCGACGCACTTAGAAGGTACGTAAAACCAAACCCGCCCACAACCCTATACACCTAGAAAACTGCCTACCGCGGAACGAAGCTAATGAGACAACAGATTATGTTCACCGCGTCGGCCGAACCGGTCGAGCCGGTAATACTGGAACTGGAGTCACTTTCGTGGAACCATCACAAGAACGATTCTCCGTTCACATCGCGAAAGCTCTGCGGCAAAGCGGACAGCCTGTTCCTGAGGATTTGCAGAAAATGGTTGATGCTTTCATGGAAAAGGTTAAAGCGGGCAAAGAAAAGATGAGCGGTTCTGGATTTGGAGGGAAAGGCCTCGAGAAACTGGATATGGAGCGGGAAAGTGCAAGGCTACGTGAAAAGCGTGCCTACAAGACCGGCGACGATCAAGATGACGAAATTGAGAAGGAGAAAGAGCAGGATGATGATATTAAGGTCTCCAGTGCTATTACTCCAACTCCTGCTCCTGCCGCTAGCTCTACAATGCCGGCAGGTCTACCAGATTTGGACGGGAAAATAATTGTACACAGGACCGAGAGGGCCACTACGGATTCAGGAAGTTCCAACAACCCTCTCGATAAGGTCCGACAAGCTGCTGCGGCAATTGATGGTCGCCTGACTAAGAAGAACATGATTCATCCAGGCCAACCGATCGATAACAAAGGACCGGATGCTGGTGCTTTCCATGCCACTTTGGAGATCAATGACTTCCCGCAAAAGGCTCGTTGGGCCGTCACGAATCGCACTAACGTGGCAAAGATTTTGGATGCTACAGGAACCTCAATCACAACGAAAGGGAATTATTATCCCCCTGGGAAGAGGCCAGAAGGGACAGATGCACCACCACTTTACATCCTTGTGGAGGGTGATACAGAAAACGTGGTTCATACGGCAATGAGTGAATTGAAGAGGCTGTTAAGGGAAGGGACAATGGCTGCTGCGGACAGTGACGCCAGACTACCCGCTAGTGGGCGGTATAGTGTGGTTTAGGCAGCTTATGGACTGTTAGGGATTGGCGGATGTATTGCATTAACTAAGGGATGTCCTGCATTTAGTTCAAGGAGCATCAGATGGGATACATCATTGACTTCATTTTGTGAAAGTAGAACTGCCACAAATATTATTAGAAGATTCAACGTATCATTCATTATTTTACCAAATCAAATGTCGGATTGAGGTATAACCGTCCAAAATATCTGTCCAAATAGCCTCAGAATTTCAGAGCGTTAAACGTATCAACAAATACTGTTACTACTAAAGTAAACCATAGCGCTTCTAAAGTTCATCAAAGTACGAGTGTAATTCACATGCTAGACTAGTTCCCAACGATGAAGTTCTTACACAAAAGTAGCTTATACAAATATAAAACGTCCCATATAATGCCCATCAAGCTAGCAAACCTTAATTATAGTTCCTTGCTTGTGCAGCAGCATCTGCTTCCCTTACAAGTCGATTTTCCGCGCTTTCCTTTTTCCGAATGTCTTCTCTCGTTTGCTTCTTCTGATTCTCCAGATTCTTTGCTAACTGGCCTGTTCCGGAACTCTTCTTGGCCCTGACCTGTTCATCCACCTTACATCAACATATGTCCATTATAAGTCTCAAAATCAGAACCACGCTCTTGTAACCATGGGAGGTGGAGATGGATATGTGGGTCTACGCACCTCTGCTGCGCGAGCTGCCGCTGCTCGTGGGTCGTCTGATGAGCGTTCCGTTCCGCCGACTGTTCGACCTTGGCTCTCTCTCTGTGGCGTTGGTCGTATCGGGACGGGAGCAGTGGTTCTTTGGGGAGGCGGCTGCGCAGAGCCCAGAGTACGGCCTTGCCCAGCAAAGGGATCCTTTGACTGTTTGCCGCAGAGGTTCCCCATTTGGGTTGGTGACAGATGAAAGATACGGAGGGGCCTTTAGCCCTGCGGCGTAAGCAATGTCGTTTGGTGGTGCGGCACAGTCTAGCGGAGAGGCTTACTGCCGCTAAACTGTGCTTAGTCAGGTGCTGCCGAAAAGAATAATGGCTTGTTCTCACCAAACGACCCCGCCATCGTCTTTCACGCCTCAACAAGCCATTTCCATCGAAGCGCGTTCTTTTGCCTCGGGGACTCGTGGATATCACTGGAGAGAACCATTTGTAGCAGCATAGCAGGTGGCAGGAAAAGCTGATATGGATTGAGGGGTGCTCGTGAACCTTGAAGATCTGAGCACCGTGATGGTCGTCTGGTATCGACGCTCTTATTCGCCTCGTTCACCGTTCCCGAACTTCCTATCGTAACATTTGCAACTGATAACATTGCTCCATATTCAGAAGAACCCATCAGATTATCTCCCACCGGCTATCCAAACTAGATATGTTCACTCCAGTGCCCGCATCCCTTACCGGCTCGAAGCGTGGAGCTACAGGCAACGTTACCAACCGCGCCCATACGTCGGGATTAGGTTTCGACGGAGAACACCCGGCCGAGCACATTGACCCTCGTAATCTCTTTTGTGGCACTTGCGCAACCCAATCCTCCTGCTACTCTCCGGGAGATCCTCGTCCGTCGAAGAGAAGAGCTTCTGCCCGAAATGTTTCCGAACTCCATCACCAGGCCTCGAAAAACTCCGCCGCGGACCACTCATCACCTGTCGCTACCCCAGATGCTTGTTTACCGTCTTGCGATGAATGTGTTTTTGACAATAACTGTCCCGAGCAGTGCACGCTTCCCTGCTCTGGCGATAAGAACTGCTCAGCGGAAAATGTTTGCTGGGACTCCAACTGTGATGGAACTCCATGCTTCGAACAGTGTATGGACCCGCAATGCACGAAGTTGTCCTGCCCCGATAACCAATGTTTTTGCCAACAATGTGATGCCGAGAACTGTCCTCTGGAAGACCCATGGAGCTCTTGCCATACCTTACACCCAGCTCAGTCATGGCTAGGGCCTACATTTTGCCATGTGGGTCCCACTCGTCAATCTCAATACGATTACCAGGTCCCATATTCGACCTTATCGAATCAGTGCACTCAGACCGCGTTTCCGCATTTCCCGTCGTTCGAGACTTCATATAGCCACTTCACCAGCTATCCCCGGCACACATATGGCGACTCAAATTCGCTCAGCCAAGGCCTATCATCGAATGACTATGCTGAACTATCTCAGTTCAATGATCAGCCGTCCGCGGCTGCTGGAGCATCCCTTCCACAGTCTTGTTCCCTAGGAATTCCGTTTGATCACTGCCATATTGACCCGCAATCTTGTTGCCATAGGTATATTGAGAAGTGCGACCTTTGTCCAGGCGTTCCTCAGTTCCACCCAAGTGCCGCAAGATTGAACGCTCAGCAACCATCTGGTCAATCACAGACTTACGGGCAGGAGAATTGCGAACACCAATCTTCCTTTGTTGGCACCTCATCAGATAGTACAGCATACGACCAACCTTCCACATCTGATTCTACTGTCGCTATGACGGATGGACTTTCGGCATGCAGACAGAATGTCGGGCGCCCACCTCCTTGGTCCTTCGGAGGCTCACAGTTTTTTGTCGATTTGTTAACGACATCAGAAATGCATTCCAACCCAAGACCTGCATTCAATACGTGGTCACTACCGGTGTCAAAAAACTTCAATGCGAGTATGGATGATTTAGACACAACATATCCTACTCCTGTCTCGAAATCGACCCCAGGTTCAACACGAGCAACAAGTGCTCCGCTGCCATTAGCACAATGTGAAGGACAAAGCAGGAGCTCCACTCTCTCACCTGACCAGTCCGCTGATGAAGAGATCAACAGTAGGGCAATAAAATCAATGATCACCACCCCTAATGAAGGCCTAAAGACACAGCCCAACAAAGTCCCCACTTGTCAATGGAACATGGCTTCTAGTGAAGCAGGAAATTCCATCCCCTGCTCACGTCACTTTGACTCTGCCAAGGCTCTTCATCACCACATTAAAACCGACCATGTCAATCAGCTTAATGGATCTTATACCTGTCGATGGATTGGATGCGAAAGCACTGACAAGGACTTCAAGCAACGCTCCAAACTGAGTAGACACCTACTCACTCATGCTGAGTGTAAGTAGATTATACAATTTAGCTCTCGGATATCATTAGCTAACAAGTCGGTACAGACAGGCCTTTCGTGTGTGGGTTTGAAGGATGCGATAAGACATTTGGAACGAACCAGGCCAAAGACAATCATGAGCGCACGCATGAGGGAAAGAAGCCCTACGAATGCGAGTTTTGCGATTATGTCACCACCACTGCAACGCAGCTAAGTATGGTTTCCTCTGCCCTTTCATCGTACACAGAAGGAGCGAAGGGCTGACTAGCGCATAGAAACTCACACCAACGCAAAGCATGTCAAAGACAAACGATTCAAATGCCGAATGTGTGACTTTGCATGTGCAGACTCTTCTAATCTCTCTAAGCATGAGAAAAGTCAGTATTTTTTATCTATTCTTCCTCCGCTCTAGCACTAATGTATCTCCTAGCACATAAAGCAAGACCGTACAGATGCCCGCACCCTGAATGTTCGTACAAGCCCGACTGCCGCTGGGGTATGTCATCATCTTACTACTCACAAGCCATATAAATGTTTTGCTCTAGGAAACTAACAAAACGTCTAGAAAATGTCAAGCGCCATTTCAAGAAATCAGGTCATTGTCCTGAACTTCTCATTGACGACTCACCAGAGCAACTCGCTTACAAGAAAGCGGCGGCTGAAGAGGCCAGGAAAGATCCTTTGCCGAGGAAAAGCCAGAGTCGCGTTAAGAATTCTCAGACGCCTAGGGGATCTGAAGGTGAGGAGAGCTTATAGGCTTGGTTCTTGGTTTACATATTAGGCTGGTTCAGCTTTGTGATTGGGTAGCATTTAGATGGGTTAGGTGGAAAAAGTCCAGCGAATTGTTATGACTTATGGCTTATGTTAGACGACCAAAAGTACATGAATAGTAGATTTCAGAAGCAGATGGAATAATTGGGTAATCGAGCATTCATTGAGTATCCGGACAATCCACGTAGAGCTTTTTAAAGGTGATAAATAGTCGTGGAAACCGCATCCACAGCCTCCGTGAGCAACTAAATTGAGAGACGAGCGTTAGAGAATTTTCCGAGTTCAAGTAGGTATTCCTAGACATAAATTAAGTCAAGCTAAATTAGTGCTTTTCCGAGCGCTTGCTGCAATCGCTATACGGGTTAGCGGAATATTAAATGACGATGGCTTGTAAACTGTCAATACGGGTATTCTCATCCACAGTGAGCTTATACGAGGACTATTCTTTATGCGCTCAGGTAGGTATGCACGGCCGTGACAACACAACAGGGAGATTTGTCTGGGAGTCAGTGCAAAGCAGGATCACTGTGAGCTTTTGAACAATTCTTGAGATATCTCAACAGGAGACGCCAGCCTATGTTCCGATTGTGCCAAGAAATTCAAACACTCAAGTAAGTCTGTCGGTAGAGATTCAGATGTCGACCGTGATTTTGTGGTGGTAAGGTACATCGTTGAACCGTGAAAAGCGCACTAATAGCCCGCGATGCAATGCTCTTGAGAAGAAAGAAGACCGGATCCAACCCACTCATGCCTACGCCTACGAAACTGTCAGACTCAATTTTTCTCGAATTCAAATTATAGAGGGTATCTCGTACCTTGACTGCGTAATTCCGCTGAGGGAAGTGTGTCTGCTTTTTTTTCTGCTTCTCCGTCACTAGGCTCGCCTCGTGCTTCGTTAGCCGTCTCCGTATGGCGCGGGTCTGCTTTGATCGGAGATCAAGCGGGAGGTACTTCTTGTTCTTGTAGAAGAGGCGGAGCTGAGCGCGCTGGTTGGCATTGATGACTGTGAGGACGCGCGCGATTGCCTTTCGGACGTCATGGCTATTGGGGTCGGTGATTAGCTTTCCATAAATTTCCGTCTTATGCATGAGCGTGTAATTTGAATGCGGTTTCGTACATCTTTGTGAGTTTTGAGGAGGCACCACCAGCGATCTTCTGTGTGCGGAGTTGGACAAGCTCCTGCTTTAGCTCATCGAGCTGCTTCTTCAACTCGTCCTTGTTCTTCCCCCAGAGCTGAGCCGCTTTGACTTTGCCGGACGACTGAAGGTGGTTAGTATCCAACAATATCATTTCATAAAACTGGTATCTCACCATAATGGGCGGTTATCGAGAAGTCGGATTGTTGGGTGTTGTTTCTCGTCGGTCGTCGGTCGTCGTCTAGTCTTGTGTCGTCGTCCGCAAATATCGAAGTCCAAATCTGTGGGCTTCGCTTAGTGGAAGAGCCGACTTGCCGATGGCTCTGTCACATGTTTTACTCTTGGCGCCCATCTGCAACACTCACGACACCGGCGTAACAAGATGGAGTGATTTCTGGTTTATACAAAGCCCAAATTATTTTCAAAGCCGAAATGTCTTCTACAGGCGGCGGGTGGGCACAGCTGCGTCAGCAGGCCCGCTCGTTAGAGACACAGGTGCGTGCCGCTCTATTTCGGAGTTCAGGCCTGGGTGCTAACTAGGGAATGCAGACGGAATCGCTATTCCATACGTACTCACAGTATGCCTCGATGACGAATATACCCCAGAAGCCTTCCGAAGAAGAGCAGCGAACTGAAGCACAACTTCAAGACATCCTCGAAAAGGTAGTGTAATCTTACTATCGTCTTGCGTAGAAATTCAACTTAACATCAGTTGAACAGAGAGAAGCGCTCGTAGCCCAGCTAACCCGTCTCCTCGACTCTGAATCTGCCCTTACGTCCTCTGCTCTCAAACAGAACAACCTTGCTCGCCACCGCGAGATACTTCAGGACCACAGACGGGAACTCTCTCGCCTTAAATCAACTATTACGGATGCTCGGAATAAGGCCAATTTACTCTCCAACGTTCGATCCGATATCGATGCCTACAGGTCATCTAATCCGGGCGCTGCAGAAGCAGAGTATATGCTAGATGAGCGAAGGAGGATTGATAATAGCCATACCATGGCAGACAGTGTGTTGAGTCAAGCGTACGCTGTTAATGAAAGTTTTGGACTTCAGAGGGAGACACTTGCAAGCATCAATAGAAGGATCGTTGGGGCTGCGAGCCAAGTGCCAGGGATCAATAGCTTGATCGGGAGGATCGGGGCGAAGAAAAGGAGAGATGGAATTATTTTAGGAAGCTTCATAGCATTCTGTTTCCTCATGTTGTTGTACTTCTGGTGACTTGAGGTTTATGTATGGCGTTAGGGGGCTTTGGCTGGATATCCTGTGGGCGTTCGTTCTACTGTGCAGGAGTTTTTGGGATAAGACACCTCCTAGGAATTTGGAGTTTCGTCTTTCATATTGTACAACTACCGTACCGTCCATCATATTTTACAGATGAGTTAGGAAGCTCCAGCCGCAACGGCTTCAGTTTCAAGTTCTTCTTCCGCCTTCTGTGCCTTGGTTGGTTGCTTTTCTTTCCGGCGTGTTGCTTCTTCCACAAGCCTTTTCAACCCTCTTGTTAAATTCAGCTTCTCGTCTCCTTCCGCATTACCGCTTGCAGCCCAACGTATTCGGCAATCTTGGTCCAACAGGTACACATATCCCACCCGTCCATTTAGCAACCCAATAGTCTCCCGAATAGACTCGCTAACCCCTCTGTGAACAATAAAATATTTCCCCCAGTCCTCTGTCGTTTTCTGTCTCCGCAGCCTGTACTGAAACAAACGCACAATCCATGCCTTAATTGCGTTCTCCTCGATATTAATCTCCACCCTCTGCGCCATCGCCTTATTATTGTCCACAATTTCCTGCAGCTCCGGATTCTGCTCCATCCCTGTGAATGTATTCACCTGTGCTTCTCCCCAAACACTAGAAAAAACGGTAACAACAGAAACCTTGCCCCGCAGCACCGGCGTAGTATCTCGAGGGACTCTAGAAGAAGCTAGAGTCTTGCCATGGAGATTGGGAAAATGCAACGCAACGTTCGCCTTAAATATTTTTGGGTTCGCTAGGAAGGATTTGCCTTCACGGTATTTCATGTTTGTGAAATCGCGGAAGTAGGGTTTTCCCATTTTTTGGGCTCTGCTCACAATTATAAGTCAGCACAAGCCTCCGGACAAATTCTAGCTTTGGCAGTATCTTGATGCATAACTGTTGGCGCTACATACAATTCTTTCCGTCGTTTAAGATGTCTATCCCAATTGACGAAATCATCGCGCCGTTGTCGGAGTGACCGGTTATCGAGACCCGTATTTTCACCTGGTTGAGGAGGGTCTGCAAAGCCAATTGGGCGTCCTAAAGGTCTGGGAACAAATTCCTCCTCGTCTTTGGTGCTTGCTCGGGCTCGGTATGGTTGTAGAGAAGAGAACAGTCTAGAACTCTCCACGTGAACGCGTGCAGATGTACGGGATGCGCGCCATTGACAAAGTGTGCATGTTTTCGGCCTTCCGAAGGCTATTGAACGGAATGAAAGGAAGAATGATCGATCGAACATGGTGATGGGGATATGTACAGCTTCCCGTTGATTGATATCCTGGAGAAATGCTTGGCAGGGCATATTTCGGTCTTGGCAGACTCTCGGATTCAACCCTTCAAGTGCGCAAGCACGGTATCACAGCAACACGTAGAGCAACATTAAAGCTACCACTTCAACTTTCTTAGAATTCCAAATGTTCACTCCTGTGATTTAACACTGCCCCGTCGACTGTTCTAAGGGTTTCAGTCGACAATTAGGCGCAAATTAAATCATTGTTTGGTAAATAAATTTTCCATAATCGCATTGTCCCATAATTGTCATCTATTCTAATAAACTTATGAAATCAGCCTGATGGAACTTTAACAACCTCCCAATTCTTCTCCCAGCCATTTGAATTTGCCTTCTCCAAGTCGTCCTTCATGACAAACATTCTCCTCTGCCCACAAAAACCACCTGCATCCGCTATGCGGTTTACTATTTCAAATGACCCCCACTGTTTGGCATGCTCATTTGGAATCCATACCTTCTCCTGCACCAGTGAGCCAGCCGCGTGCGTTCGGCGAGGGTTATGCTCCGGGTATCCTATCTTACTGACAAAGTACTGCACAAACTGGAAAATGCGTTCATAGCGCCGCCAAAACGGCAGCCAGTCCCAAGTGGCTTGCGAGTAGGCAACCCGGATGAATGGATTTACGAAGACTCCTGCGTCTTGCTCTCGCAATATACTCCGGCGAACCTCCACATCCGCAAACAAGAGACAACATTCTGCAGCCTCCCAGAAGGGTTCAGGTGACGATCGGAATCGAAGAGCTGGGATGGTGACATTATGGCTGCCTACATGAGGCTGAAAGATGGAAGCATTGAATGCTGCCATGCCGCCCCAGCAACTTCGGACACGAACTGCGTCTGTTTGTGAGAGTATATCGTTTCGACTCTGCGCATTGCCGGAGGCTTGGAACCATGGGTAGAAATTTAAGCCCATGCCATATCCTTCCATATCACGGACGACGAAAGAATCGTAGAAGAAATTCTTGGCAACAAAATCTATTGCACAAGCAGCGCTATACTCCGCCCGACCACTAGGTCCCATGTTGGTTGAGAAAAGAAGCTGGACTGCCTCGATTGGTTTGAAGTAAACATCGTTGAGGAAGAGTATTCGGTCGAAATGGCCAGTAGCCTGCTTGAATTCGGGATGCTTTTGAACCCACTGATCGATTTCTGGGCCTTGGCTGAGAGGTAGAATGGCGCGATTGCGAACTTCAGCGAGGTAGGTAAGGCGTTTCGTACGCATTTGGCCCGACGGGAGGACTACAGGCGGAAATTTGGATAAGGCAATGTGGTCACCGGCCACGGCTGAGGAATTACCTTGACCATTTTATGTCAAACTCGCCCCCAACGAACTGATGTGCTCGTACTCACATGGCAATTCTTTTTCCAACTTCAACAACGCATCGCGTGTCCCATCTCCACTATCATTCTCATATATGCTCACAAAGACATTCTCTTTTCCTAATATTCCTACCAGCTCTAATAAATTCACACCCCATGACCCTCTAATGAGTTCTTCGTTGATAATGTTCGCCGCAATGAAGACCTTCTCATTGTTCGGATTTCCGCGGCCGTTCCGATTGGATTCCACGACGTCCTTCTCCAGATCACCGTAGTGAGTGGGCGGGTGCATGTACGACGGTTGCAATAACCCGTTAAGCAAGGACAGTAGTCCGAAAGCTAACAAGACATTTGTAATTATCAGGAACGCTTTGCATAGTTTGGTGTGTCTTCTCCTATATAGCGGGGAGAAGGAACGGCCTCGACTTCCGAACGGACGACCACGGTCGGAGGCTCTCCAGGACCGCGCCCACAGATTTCCGAGGTCGAAGTGATAATGTAATGCTGAAGCCCTTGGCTTGCCGGATGTTTGCACCTGGCGGTCTCTAAAGTTTGGTGTGAGGGTTTCTACATCAGAAGATCTATAGGTCATTTCGTACGCAGCCATTATGACGAGGATAGAAAACACAATCGGAGCAAATATACAAATTTGGTAGGAAATGGTCTAAAAGATAGGAGAAAGAAAAGAAAAGGACCTTGTTTAACTTAATGGCAGGATTCAGCAAAATATTAGAACAATGCTTGACGTGTAATCTAGTATTCACCAGCGCTATTTCTTATAAATACTACCATATAGGCCATGAGATAACACACGAGTATTTTAGTAGATCAGGAAACTGGGCTCTCAGGCTACCCATCCTTAGGGGAGCGGCGTGCCAGCAGTCTCAGGATGATCCTTCAGCATGGTTGAGCAACTTGGCACAGAAACATACGCCTTGTGCCTCACTCGTGGCATGGAAGACTTTGGTACTAATTTGCTTACGTATACCTTCTTTACTTTGCAGCGGCACCTGACACAAAGATAAGCCATGCTATAGTTGAGAGAACATAATCCTCCAAATCCTTGCTTGACAGCAAAGTGATCAGCTCATAAGTCCGCCTTGCTGCGTAATTCGACTCCAGTTAATCAGCCGAAGTGCTTGACGGAATATTTCAGCCGATACAAAACAAATTAGAGGTAAGCCCTCCACTCGACAGTTTCTTGGGGGCTCATAGAGATTCAGAATAGAGAATAGATGATGGGATAAAAATTACATGATACATTTAGCGCCAGGCTGTGGAGTGCGCGCCACATTTGTTGTAGAAGCACTTGTTGTTACTAGTGTCAGCCTTGTACGCCTTCCGAAACATGAAACAAGGGATGTGAAAACGGCTGAGCACACAATGCATTCCTTAATTTTAACGAGAAAATCCTACAAGTTTTCAACCTTCGATGGTGATTTGCTGTGGGCAGGAATAGGATTGTGGCGGGGTTTTCCAGGCAGATGCGATTCAGGGACAAGGGTTATCCCATGGAACGCCGGCGTCCATCTAGAAGTGGTCCGTGCGGAACACCGAGCTCAAAAATACGCGTATATTGTATGTAGATTCAAGCAATAGATTTTTTATCAGCCATGCCTTCTAAACGTACTTCTGATGATATAGATCTTGTTGAACCGACCCAATATCGAGTTGATCCAAATCGCAAGGTAAAAGAACCTCCTCCACAGCCCTGGCCTGCCTGCTTTCAACCCCGTTCACATTCTTCTAATCACGGAGCCTTAATCCTATTGATATTATTGCCTAGTTCTTATCAGTAACAGATGGACGCAAATCGGCGTTCCAAGGGATACACCGCTTGACAAACAACACGAAGCCTGTCCAACAAGGGCATATATCATTGCGTGTGCAGCCATGACAACTGATTGTGGGCTGACTTGTTTTGAAACCCTTCGTGAGCTGAAGGCGGAGACCCTGAGTAAACCTTCGCTATCTTCAATAGCGCTAGACAGCCTTATAAGGGCATTTTTGCCTTCGTAAAACCTTTAAGCCATGTAGGATTGGGACATGTAGTAAAGAAGCCGTAACGTTAATGTGCAATATTGATTGAAGGTGAGGTCGGTAATGTAGCGTTTCATTTACTAGTCTCTCGGCAGTTCGTCCAGGACCGAAACGGTTAGCCTCCATGACTCAATCACGACTGCTGCCTTTCAACGAATTAGCAACTACTCTTGATCAATTCACTAGAGTTGCTGGCTAAACTGCTGATTCACTTTTGGATTGCTTCAAAATATATGCTCTCCTCCCATGGCTTCTATTTTACCGTTTTACGATGCCGAGCTCGAAATTAACGGAAAAAGAATTGTATTTCAAAGAACAAGAGTTGATCGACTTGAACGACAGCGACGACGCCGTCGACGAATTGCTTGATTCCACTAGTTCTTTGAGGACTTATCGAGAGGTAATTAAAATCTCGCCTACCCTAATCTCTCGATCAAGGCAGCACGGCTTCCTCGGGCCAACCCTTAGGGAGAGTCAGGCAGAATTTACCCGTCCCACGTCAACAGGTCCTCCCAGAACTCTTCGAGCGTTATCTGCGCCCAATTTTATCTCGTGCACCAACTCTGGCATTGAATTGATCCGGGAAACTCCAACTCATGCTCGTAACCCTTCAACTCCCTTTCGATTACAGCATAGCATGTCACTACCCACATCATCAGGGACCGATTCCTTGAGGGAGTTTTCCGCGGTACCGCGGGCGAATGGAAAGAGGAAGCGACCTGCAGATATCAAGGTAGTTCCTGAACATCGACAATATCTAAAAGACATGATCATATGTGAAAAACTTTCCTGTTCCGTATTTTGCATAGAGGTTAATCCTGATCTAGATTTCTTTCCGAATGACGATAAAAACGCAGCGCGCCGTATGAGAATTTCCAAGGCCATTGAATATGGGGCTCTCTGGTTTAAGGATTGGAGAGAAGGCATCACCCTTATTATTGTCGATAATAATACTACCTATAGTGAGCTTACGAGACATCTCAAGATAAATTCATTACCGGTAATTATCCTACGAGGCATCTAAAATCAACTGCTGATATGTTAGGCGAACGTCAATCTCGTTAATGAGCACTATGTTCCGGATTGTCTCATGTACAAGAGTCTAGTTAGCCCGAATCAGCGCCGATACCAGGTCCTAGGGTTTCCAGAAATTTCCAAGACTCAAGATTCACTAACATTTTCATCTCCATTGCCTCAAACATCTCTTCAGCTACATCCAGCAAAAGGAAAAAGCGCCCATCATACATCACCAACGCCCTCAAGGGTTGAGGAAACCAGCTTTGGACATTCTGGAGAGGAACTTGCTAACCCATCTCCGAATCGACAAATTCTTAGTGATTTTCTTAGACAGAACTACCATGACGCTTTAGCTGAAGTCATTGAAGAGGCTAAATCGTTTGAGCATCTTGTAAGTGCTATATATCAGCTCTTTTAAGTACAAGGCTAACTATAAGTGCAAGCCACTGGACTTGGAAGAGGATCAAAATGCAAGCCGACCAAGCAGTTCAGCTAGTGCGGATACTGATTCCGAGGGGGTGAGACCAAGGAAGTTCCGCAAGATGCCAAACGAGCAGCCTGGAAATTTTGTTCAAGACAACTTCCAATGCATGCAAAAGCACGACGGCCAAAGTAGCACCGACAATCCAAATGCCCGCACTATCGCTGTCCTCCAAGAGATGTTAAAATACTACGACCAGATACAGGATCAATGGCGTACAGTAGCATACCGGAAGGCGATTGCTAGTCTAAACAAGCAAACGCGCAAAATCCTCACCAAAGAAGAGGCCATTCTGCTTCCTTACGTCGGTGAACGCTTAGCGGCTAAAATCGAAGAGATTGTTTGGACCAACAAGCTCCGTCGGCTTGAAAATGCTCGGCTTGAGCCTAGTGATGAGATTCTCCAGCGATTTCTAAAAATATACGGTGTTGGCCTATCTCAGGCTTCTCGATGGGTCAATCAAGGATTCAAGACACTTGACGATCTGCGCAAATTCGCTCACCTTACAGAGAACCAAAAGGTTGGTATCGAGCATTACGATGATTTTCAAACTCGCATTCCCCGTGCAGAAGTTGAACAGCACGGTAATTTTGTACGCGATGCCATCGAAAAAATTGAACACGGTCTCGAGGTTACCATAATGGGATCATACCGCCGAGGAGCGGCAGATTCGGGCGACATTGACTTAATCATCACTAAGCCGAATACTTCCATCAACCATATACGAACCTTTATATTAGAAACTGTAGTACCTCAACTGACGGCACAGGAATTTCTCAAAGTCGGCCTTGCGACCACTCACAAGGATAATGGGACTAAGTGGCATGGGGCGTGTGCACTGCCTGGCTCATCTGTGTGGCGTCGGATCGACCTTCTCCTCGTTCCCTGGGATGAGATGGGAGCTGCTTTGATTTATTTTACGGGCAACGACATTTTCAATCGTAGTATACGATTACTCGCAAGCAGGAAAGGAATGCGGTTAAACCAGCGTGGACTATTCAAAGATGTTATTCGTGGGAAAAACCGCGAGAGGCTAACTGAAGGAACACTGGTAGAAGGAAAGAGCGAGAAGAAGATTTTTGAGATTTTGGGTGTTCCGTGGCGACCTCCACACCATCGGATTTGCTAGGCCTTATGGAAACTGGCAGTTAATTTCGCTGGTACCCTTTGGAGGTTAGCTTAGGAAGTTGTTTTAATTCCTCTAATTAGTCTCCCTATCTGGTTCTAGCCATGGTGTCCTTGCTTGCTATCTAACGCAAATGTTAGACCTGTATCGCCACAACCATTCCCCCTTCAATAACGTTCTATTGACTGGAAATCCGTAACCTCCCGTAGTAGAGATATATAGCGTGTCCCGATCTTCCCAGGTCCTCCCCAAAGTCGTTCATGTTGCACCGGTCACATCCGACGAATTCACATTCGTAACCCCTTGCGGGGAAATGTCCATTACCACATTACTGAAACTACCACCAAATAAAGCCGTGCCGTCCTTCGCAAACGCAAAACCATCCGTAATAGACAAATTCTTAGTCACAATGTCAAATGGACCAGCAGCTTTTCCTATCTCGGAATCAACCTTCTGTCAATCGGTAGTCTGTGCGTCGATTGTAAGAAAAGAATGAGGACTCTGTCTATTGAATGTGGCTCTAGAGCTTCTATATATACATAAGAAAGGTGTAGGAAATAGGAAAGACAAGGGGGGTAGGGGGTGGCAATGGAAACAAGGGGTAGGTAACCGAGTTAAGACGGGGTAGGTGACCGAGTCAATGACTGTCGACCTGAATCGAATTCCCTTACCACCATTGTACTACTGTCTGAAGACCTAGATCGTCTATACGAACTATGTCTTAGTTGTCTCTCAACTTATAACTAAATGTCTCATCAAATGTCTCATTACCTATTTTAACTTAGTTGTCTGGATCTACCTAATGTATATAAAGAGCTTCTAGAGCCCTCTTTAATAGACAGAGTTCTTATCCTTAATTAACCGTTTAACAGTTATAAGCCCGGGCCATCTACTACATTATCTTTAATTTAAAGCCTTTATTCCCATTAATTTTAATAATTACCTTAATTACAGATAACTACCTATAATAACTTCTTAACAAGAAACCCCTTCCATTATTACATTATCCGTTATCCTTATAAGCCTAAATAATTAGGACGAATAAATTAAGGTTATTAAGTCAAAAGCTAATAATAATTATCTCTAGAAGTATATCGGCCTATTAATACCCAAGACTAATCTGCTATAGCTTAAAGAACCTATTTAAGTCTTACCTAAGGATACTAATAGCTAGGGGAAGATAACGCTCTTAAAGCTAAATAAGGAGGAAAAGGAGGAGCTCTATATACTTAAAGCCGATTATAGGGACAATATAAAGCTATATAGAAAACAGCTATTAGCTTTTAATATATTGCGCAGCTATATCCTAAGCTCTATTTTATATACCTACCTTATCTATACGTCTAAATATACTACTACCTATAACGTCTTAGTGTCTCTTAAGTAGATAATTTGTAACCGACTACCGGACCTTGCATATTACCCTGTTCACTAGCGTCAGCACTACCCTCGTATACCTCGTATATCTTATATTACCCCGTTTCGACTACATATTAGTCTCCCCTTTTATCTTATTCCT